>Ga0233431_1002790_pt1 | contig 23098 bp, 23 predicted proteins | sample SI_118_April2016_FD_179867 | JGI IMG/M metagenome (GOLD analysis project Ga0233431, IMG submission 179867) | Seawater microbial communities from Saanich Inlet, British Columbia, Canada - SI_118_April2016_200_MG | ecosystem: Environmental > Aquatic > Marine > Inlet | place: Canada: British... | reverse complement strand
ATATTGGAACAATGAGAAAGGAGCTACTACGCTTAAAAGCTGCTTTTGATTATTATAATACGCCATTCATCTGGGATCTGTATTTACCCGAGGTGGCATGAGACAAAACTTTTCTGGCGAACTATAAAACTATAAAAACAATAACGGCATATAAGCCTTTCAGTCTATATTTTTCAGGCAGTGCTTTACGTGCAAGAAGAAATAGAAAAATAAGGACTATTGGAAGGCATATTGCATTCAGTACTTCAACTGCAACACTTATATCAATCAAATTAATATCAGAGCAGACGAATATTGCACCAAGTATTAGCACTATAGCATAACAAAGATAAAACAGTGGTGCTTCTTTAGGATTATGTTGTAATGATCTCTTATAACCAAGTATTTCGCCAATACCCCAAGCAGCAGTTAATGTGACAACAATAGATGCTATAAGTGCTGCACCAATCATGCCCAGAGAAAATAGTATTTTGCCTGTTACTGTGCCTAAATATGGTGTAATTGCATGAGTTATCTCTCCTACAGTATCAAGCTGTGTGCCAAGATCATGGGTGTACAGAGTCGCAGCAGCAGCAATTAAAATAGCTGCCATGATAAGCTGTGTTAATACGGAACCTATTGCAGTATCCCATCTTCCGATTTTTATCTGCTGTGGTTTCATTCCTTTATCAATAACAGCAGATTGTTGATAAAAAATCATCCATGGCATAATTACTGCACCTATATTTGCTGCAAGAAGATATAAGTAACTTGGATTAGCTAAAGGTATATTCATCATTTGATCTAATAAAACATCTAGATTTGGCTTTGACTTCCATGCAACTATAAAGAAAATAAGTTCAAATGCCCCAATACATAATGCTATTTTTTCTATAGATTTGTATGAACCTGTTACTACCATAAAAATAAGGAAAAATACAATCAGACCCAGAGTTATAGGTTTAGGTATATCAAATAATAGCCCCACCCCTGCGAGTCCACTAAATTCAGTAATAATAGCTCCGATCGTACACCGACAATTATATTTACCCACTAACGACAATTATAGTAAAGTCATAAGTATATTCTAAATCAAAGTTACAAATATCTTATAATTGTCGGTGAAGTCCATTTTTAATTGTCGCCAAGGGCCCGATACATGTTAGTACCATTGTTGCTACAGATACAATGGCCCAAAAGCCACCATAATGTTCTTTTATCAGTTCACCGTGACCTTTTCCTGTTAAGATTCCTAATCTTACAGTAAGTTCCTGAACGATATAAAGTACCGGAATTAAAAGGAATTGTGCCAATAATAATTTATAACCGTAAACAGCTCCGCTTTGTGCTGCTGTTATAACGCTGCCTGCATCTGTATCAGCAAACATTACGACCATACCAGGACCAAATATGGTTAAATAAAATAAAATCCTTTTACGTATTCGCATCTAAAATAGTAATTATGTTATTATATAATATTCTCACTCCAATAAGGAAAAGGAAATATCCTGTTACTTAGATTGTATTTTTGGCTTTTAAGAATAATCTTTCAACTAGTTAATATCAGCAATCAACATAATCGGATAATCCAGATATTTTAAAAACTTTGTTAACGATTGGTTTTACATTAATTATTCTGAAGTTGCCAGGAATAACTTTAGCTGCAGCTCTGCCGCATAGACGTAAAAAAGCAGAAGAAACAAAATCAACATTAGCTAAATCAAAAATTACTTTTTTGGCTCCCTGTATAGTCGTTTCTATTTTGTCTTCACATTTTGTACATTTATCGAGATTCATTCTTCCATTAAACTTATAAACAACTTCGCCTGATCCGTTATTGAGACATTCTACTGACATATCTAAACTCCTTTGATAACTCTAGTTTATAATTTCATTTCCAAATATTTATTCTTATTTCAATGATATCTAAATTCTTTATAAAAACTATAAATAATTTTAAATTTTTGATAAAATTAGAGCCGCATTGATGCCGCCGAATCCTGAATTTGTTGAAAGACAGTGTTTTGTAGTAAGTTTATGTGACTCTGTATTTATCCATTCTTCTGCATCTTCTGCAGTGTTTTTTACTCCGACAGAAGGTGGAATAATATTTTTACTAAGTGATTTTAGGCATATTAGGACCTCAATTAAGCCGGCAGCACCTAAAGTGTGTCCAGTTCCGCCTTTTATTGAATAAGTTGGTCTAGGGGCTTTAAAAATATTTTTAAAGGCTTTCATTTCCATTGAGTCGTTATACAGAGTACCTGTGCCGTGAGCTGATATTGATCCTATTTCATTTGAATTGATATTTGCAGTCTTTAAAGAAGTTTTTATTGCAGAAGCAAGTCCATCACCGTCTCTTGAAGGTCCTGTAATATGATTTGAATCATTTGATAAACCCCAGCCGGAAACATAACCGAGGCAGTTCTTATTTTCTTTTTTAGCTCTTGATTCACTCATTAAGATTGCATAAGCAGCACCGTCTCCCAATGTCAAGCCATCTCTATTTTGATCAAAAGGCGATGCAGGTTCTTTACTCAATGCCTGCAATGCAGAGAAACCTGAGTAGATAAATTCACTTACAGAATCACAACCTATTATAAGAACAGAATCTTTAATGCCGTTTTTTATCATTGACGCTGCCTGTGCAATTGCTGTACTTGAAGAAGCACATGCTGCTGAAATGATCATAGCATCTTTTTCCATGTTTAGACCAGATTGAATTTTTTCAAGAAGGTTGTTGATTTCACTTTTTTTAATATCGCCGCTTTGACTGATAATACTATCTTCAAGTAATTCAATTTCTCCTGTTGTTGTTGCAAGCATCAGTAATGAGTCGGGAGGTAAATTAATTTTTATTTCATCAAGAAGTGGATTAAGCATCTGCATTATAATGCTAATATTTTTTTTTATCGATATATTAGGTATTAATGCGGCATAATCAGAAATAAATTTTTTTGTCGAAAATCTACTATTTTTCGTAATCGAAGTTTTATTTAGTAGAAGTTTATCCCAGCATAAATCAATTCCGTATCCATAACCGGTAATAATATTTGCATTTGTAACAACGACTTTATTGCTCGTCATTAAATTCTCCATTCAGCCATTTTTTTTGAATCGCTTTATAAAATTCAGGAGTAGTAAAGCATATACATTGATCAACTGTATTGATAAACGGTTGTACTGTATAACCTGTGCATGCAATGGAGTTATCTTCTTTGAATATAATATATTCAGTATTAATTTTAGGCGCATTTGTCCAAATCATTGAAGCTTGTACTATAAATTTTTCCTGAAGATGGATTGGATTGTAATAATCTATATGAAACTGAGATATTGGAGCGACTAAATTATATTTTTTATAATCCTGGTAGGTCATTCCGCATCTACGTCCAATTTTTGAATAAGCATCTTCAAAGAATGCAGCAAATCTGCCATGCCATACTACACTCAGCATATCAACTTCACTGAAATTACTTCGTCTATTAGTTCTTGCAGTAATTGGTGCAGGCGCATCCTTTAATCGTTCAAAATAAGTTTTTTTACGCTTCAATGAGTCCATTTTATTCAATCTCAAAATCTAGTTTTAATATTATTGATTTTTCATTAGTTTTTTCAAAAAGAGATTTAATTGAAATTACGTTTGATACTATAACATTCTTTAGCGATTTTTCACTAGTGAGAGTTAAATAGATATCTTCAGAATTTCCTATTGGAACAAAGAATTTAGCTTCTTTTATTTCAGTTAATGTAACTCTGGTATTTAATGTCTTTTCTAATATAACTTTTACAATTTCTAATGCACAAGCTGCTGATAATACAGATTTTTCTTCAAAATGTCCTCTAAAGCCAATAAAGCTTTTTGGAAAATTAAGTTTAGCTGTAATTTTGTGATCATCTACTTGCTCGCAAGAGCTTAAAAGCTTTAAGATTTCTTTATAAATCAGATTCATTATTCTGTTTCCCTTAGAAATACCAGAGAATATTTATTCAACATCATCACCAAAGAGTTTTAATTCTCCATGAGCAAGTATCTTGTCTCTAAGATAAACTGTTCCTTCAACTATGCCGTAATGTCCGAATTTAGCTAGTTTATACATTTTGATTCTTAGTTTATCTCCAATTTGAGCAAGTTCATAAATTTTTAATTTCTTCATACCTATGACATACCCTATTCCCTGCTTAAGGCCATGACCAAGAGCATAAAAACCATTTGCAGATGCAACAGTTTGTGCTATTATTTCAGCATATGCCGATTTCGTTAAAAAATTATTATCATTAAGGAACGGATTATCAGCTCTCACAGTCATTTCAGTTTCGACAATTTTATCACCGATTCTTGTTATATAATCAATCATATGCATTGAAAGTGTTTGCGGAATAATATCTTTGACAGGATATGGCAGGCTATAAATTTGATCTAATTTATCCTGATTTTTCCAACATAATGGATCTGATGCTAACGGATCTCCTGTCTGCTGGAATGCAGCACCTCTGCATCCATAACAATCTTCTGCTTTATTACAACTACTGCATGGACCTTTTATTCTTTTGCGATAATCTCTGAGATATTGAATTATTTCACTTTCTTTTATGATATCTGCTAATGATTTATTGCGTACATTACCTGCCGGCTCACTTATTCCCACGCATGGTTTAACAAAACCTTTATTATCAACTAAACAGGAATATAAGAGTCTCAGACAGTGGGCACCGAGTAGAGGTGGTTGAACTTTCCATTTTTTGTTGAATTTTGTGCGGTCTATTTCTGCTATTTCTCTAAAAATTTTTTCTGTCTGTTCAGGTGTTACTTCGAGCCATTTATTTTCTTTTGCGTCTCCCTGGGGTGTTATTATTTCAAAATAAGGTTCAATATTCTGATTTCTTAACCAGGTCCATAGTTCTGCCATTTCTTCAAGGTTTTGTTTGCATATTATTGTACTCACAGCTAAGAAATGCTCTTTGTCCGGATAACCGGCTTTTTTTAGATTCTGCAATGCCTGCATAGCTAACTGATAACTATCAGATCTACCAGTGAGCAATTTCATAATTTCAGGTTTAAATGAATTTAATTTAATAACTGTACGAACACCGTTTAAATATAGTTTTTTTGCGAAATTCTCTGTTATTTTAGAACCGTTAGTAAATATTTCAGCTCTCATCCCATTACTGTTTATATATTCAATAACATCAAAAAACTGAGGATGAAGTGTAGGTTCGCCGCCGAGGATGATTATTTTTCTGGCACCAAGTTTTTTTGCCTGAAGTATGACATCACAGATTTCTTTAAAATTTAATTCATCTTTTAGAGCCGCTTTATCAGGTACATAGCAGTAAGGACAGTGGAAATTACATTTAAGACTTAACTCTATTTCCAATGTCAACAATTTATTGTTACGTGCAGCACTGTCTATATCTTCTCTGGAAAATTTTTCATGTGCTATATGACATGCATCCATATATTAACTCAATATTTATGATTATAAATTATTACAATATGATATTAATCAAATTATTTATAGCCTTATATCCTTGAAATATCCAATATTTAATTTGGAATATTAGCTGCATCAAACGATTACTGCGAGTTCTAAATTAAATATAATAGTTTATATCGTTAAAATGTAAGATGTACTTTTCTATTATCTTGCCACTTATTGAATTGTGAAAATAAGACCTTAAAATTGATAATTATGCCCATATGAATCTAACAAACAATTTTTTTTTTAATGCATAATTTTATCAATGCAATATTTCACATAAATAAGCTTTATTTAGTAATGTTTAATAAACCATATTATTAGAAATTCGAGAAATTCTTAATTTTAAGAATCAAGGAGAAAAGGAATGTCTACATATAAAAATAAACTTACTGTTTCACTAACAATCGACTTTGATGCAATATCCGGATTCTTATCTGCGAATTGTACTTGGCCCACTGAAATATCTCGCGGAGAATATGGACCGAATGAAGGCATTAGACGTATTATAAATTTGCTCAAAAAAAATAATATCGTTGGTACTTGCTTTATACCCGGACATACTGCAGAAAACTATACCGATCAATGCAAAATGATCAGGGATTCCGGGTTTGAAATAGGCCATCATGGTTATATTCATGAGGCACCGAAAGAACTAAGTCTTGATGGACAAAAAATAGTTATCGAAAAAGGACTTCATGCTCTAGATAAACATCTTGGAGTAAAACCTGTAGGATATAGGGCTCCAGCTTTTCTGCAAACTAAAGATACATATAGAATTCTATTAGAACATGGTTTTGAATATGAATCAAGCGAAGGAGCAAAAGACAGCCCTTATTTTATTAATGTTGATGGACAAAAATTAGTTGAAGTACCTTCAAAAGTTATTTTAATTGATTCACTATACTTCTTGAATCACTCATCAAACCGCTACTTCCCCCCTCCAACTGATCCTTCTGTTGCTCAAAAAATTTGGGAAGAAGAATTTACTGGTATGTATGAATCAGATGAAAACCTATGTTTTGTGCATGTTATACATCCTTTTATAACAGGACATTTTTCTCGTTTAAGAATGTACGAAAGATTTATTAATTTCTTGAAAAATCATACAGATGTTAGCTTTAAAACACTTAGAGATATTAGCAGAAATTTTATAGCCAAAAATCCTTAAAACGGATATTGTCGAGAAAATTTGATCCTAATCCAAATATGGTAAACCCGCGGCTCTGCCGCGGGACTCGTGCAAGTTTGACTTTTGCCTGATTATCTACAATTATTTTTCCCTTCTGTCGAAAAAACGGACTGGTTTTCTTGAATTAATATCAAAAACACGTGATTTTATAAGCTCTTCAGATTCGATGGATATATTAATACTGACCCTTAATTTTGCATTGAGCTTATTTGCAATAAACTCTTTTGTTAACGATTTATTCTCAACAGCTAAATGTAAAGTTACAATATCAGATAAACTGTTTTTACTTGTAACTTCTATATAATATTCTACGATTCCTGAAATTTCATCAAGAGAAGAAAAAATCATCTGGGGGTAAATTGTTGTTCCCTGTATTTTAAGCATTTGCTGTTTTCTGCCGATAATAGGACCTAACCTTGGCGTATTTCTACCGCATCTGCATTTTGAATTATCAATGAAGCTTATGTCGCCTGTTTTGAATCTTAAAAGCGGCATTCCTGTACACTGCAATGGTGTAATTACTATTTCTCCAATATTGCCAGGAGGTAAAATATTGCCGTTTCTGTCTATTATTTCTATTGCTGCTAAGTCAGGATGAAGATGTCCGCCATGTCCGTGTTCACATTCACAAAAAGTTGACACTATTTCAGACGATGCATAAGTTGAGTAAATTTCAGCGCTCCATAATTCTTTTAATTCTAAGCCAATAGGCAATGTTTTAAAATTACGGTTTCTTATCGGTTCGCCAATGCATATTAATTTCCTGACACTATTTACTGCTTTTGTTTTTCCTGTGTCATGAATATATTTGCCAAGTCTGCGTAAAAATGAAGGAACGCCGATTATCACTGTCGGTTTTAAATCATTGATGACAAGATTATGGCTTTCAAGAGAATTTAAACCGTTTCTAATTGCTTTGGCTCCAAGTTTTCTAATTCCTGAAAAATATGCAAGCCCGGCAATGAAACATCTATCCAGTGTGCATGTAATAAGCACACTGTCATTTTTGCTCATTGCGCATGCTAAAAATGATTTATATTCATTATAGGCAAGCCTTTCAAGGTCGGATTCAGTGGACATTATTTTAACAGGTTTACCTGTAGTTCCGGAAGAATAGGATATATCTACTATCTCATTTATATCAGCAGCAATAAAGAGTTTATTTTTTTGAACTAAGAAATTTTTGTCAGTAAATGGAAGCTCGCTTAAACGATTTATATTGAATTCATCAATATTTATATTTCTTAATAATTCTTTGTAATATGGTGAGTTATTACGGCAGTAGTTTAGATGGTTTCGCAGTAAAATATTTTGAGTTTGCTCTATAAGTTCTTTGCTTTCAAATGCTAAGTTTATATGTTGATCAAAACTGTTCATCTCACGCTTCCTCCATTTTTAAAATTTCAGATGCGATTATATTTCTTATATAATTTTTTAATTTAAAAGGACTCATATCTTTATATTCATCCCATAGAATAGGTGGAAGTTTATGCATTTTAATTGTACCGGTATTTAAAACAAAGTTTTTAGTCGGGATATTTTCATTTCCTGTAATGCAAACAGGGAAAAGAGGACATTTAATTTTTAATGCAGTTCTGAAAATTGCACTGGTAAACTGGTTCATTTTTTTGCTTCCTGATCTTGTCCCTTCTGGAAAAGCGGCAATGGATATATTTTGATCTAATATTCGTTTAGTTTCTTTTTCAAAATCGTACTGGGACATATCAGCAACTGAGATATATTCAGCTTTTTTGGCAAAATAACCAAGTACAGGAATTTTAAATGGCCATCTGCTTACAACCTGTATCATGTCACAATTTAAAAATGTCATAAGAAAAGGATCAGATGAAGATCTATGATTTACTATATAAATTCCTTCCTTTTTAGAATAATTACTTAAATTTTTATACTGAATTTTTACAAAAGGAAAAAGAGCAATTTTTAAAATCATATATCCATACAAACGTATAGAGTACCTTAATCTGTATAAATTTTGCTTTTTTGTCTTAAATATCATAGGAGGAATAAGATAAAAGAAAAGTAGAGCAAAATAAATACAGGAATGAATAAGTAGCAATGTATAAATAAAAATATTAAAGAATTTGCTTTTCATTGGTTATTTTGGATTGGCTTTTGGGCGTCGGCTATTAGCTTTTAGTGATTACTCGCTTCCAGTAACTTTATAACTTTCAACATGACAACGTTATAACCCGCACAACGTATGATGTATTAGAGTTTATCCTGATGTTCTCGATTGAAATTTTCTACAAACTTATAAACATCGCCAAGAGTTTTAATATCCTGAATGCCATCATCATTTCTTAAATTAATCCCGGTTCTTTTATTAATTTCAACAATCAAATCTACCATGTCCAAACTATCTAAACCAAGATTACTAAAAAGTTTTTTTTCTTCAGTTAATTCATTTTTATCTAACTCGAATATTTCAATAAAAATATCGTTAACTGTTTCAATTATTTTAATTTTATCCATGCTTTTCTCTCAAATAAATTATATGGCTGTTAGTCTTTGGCTATTGGCTTTTAGGTGTTAGTTTTTAACTCAACATTCAGCACTACGCAGAGCGTAGCAAGCTCAAAATTTATTCTGCTAAAGCAGAACTCAACACTTTTAATCAAACTGTATGAATGATTATTGTAGCGTTTATTCCACCAAATGCAAAACTGTTCTTTACTATACAGTTTAGCTTTTGGTGGGTTTTCTCTACAACATGCATGATTCCTTCACACTTAGGATCAATTTTATCCAAATTAAGAGTAGGATATATTATATTTTTATCCATCATATGCAATGTCGCGGCTATTTCTATTGCACCTGATGCACCTAATGTATGTCCTAAATATCCTTTTAATCCACTTACCGGAATATTAGAGCCAAACACTTGTCTAATTGCCTGTGCCTCTTCAATATCGCCATGTATTGTGGCTGTTGCATGAGCATTGATGTAATCAACTTTCTCTGGTGAAATTTTTGCAGATGAAAGGCATTGGTTAAAGCAGCGTATCATTGAATCCTGATTTGACTGAGAAATATGTGCACCGCTTCCGCATGTATTGTATCCTATTATTTCTCCGTAAATAGTAGCATTTCTTTTTTTAGCTCTTTCGTATTCTTCCAAAACCAGAATACCACTGCCTTCTCCGCAAACAAGACCGTCACGATTAGCATCAAATGGGCGTGATGAATGTTTTGGATCGTTATTATAATGATGTGAAGTTGCAAATAAAATATCAAAAGAACCTGTTGCCATTATAGAACACTCTTCTGAACCGCCGCAGAGCATGATGTCCTGTGATCCCAGGCGTATTAAATCAGCTCCTGTTCCAATTGCCTGAAGTGATGATGCACATGCAGCTGCAGTTGACATAACACAGCCGTTGATTTTGAAATATTGAGCTACATTCATAGAATCTGCATGAGAAAGCGTTTTAAAGAATTGCATAGATGTGTATTTTTCAAAACTTTTTTCCGGACCTACAGCTTCAAAAGCATCTTTAAGAGATTCTAAACTGCCGACAGTTGATCCTAAAATACAACCTGTACGACCTGAATTTAGATCATCATCAGATATTCCGGCATTATTTATTGCTTCCTGGCATGCCTGAGCTGCCATAATACTGCTTCGTCCCATCGAGCGTCTGGCAGGACGTGGGATTTTTTTAACATCTTCAAGTATTGAAGGTGCAGCAACTTTGCTTTTTAGTCCCTTATAAATTTCCCATTCTTCAATATACTCTATTCCGCATTTTCCATTATCAAGGCTATTCATTAAAGAAGGAACACTGTTGCCTAATGAAGTTCTTACACCCATTCCAGTTATAACAACACGCTTCAAAGCTGAATCCCTCCTAGTTATTAATTTTAACTCTATATGACTATCATTAGCTTTATGTCTTATATATAATATTTAATTTGTCGTAATAATAGCCTTACTATATATCTTTTGTTTAGTATTTTAGCTGTTAGCTTATAAAATATTAAATTCCTAGTCCGCCGTTGACTCCAATTACCTGACCATGTATATACATATTTTTTTCCGTGCATAAAAAATTTACAACTGCCGCAACATCTTCAGGTGTTCCGCATCTTTTAAGTGGAATCAGTGGAAGTACTTTTTTCTTAGGGATATCAGCCGTCATGTCGGTTTCGATTACTCCGGGAGAAACTACATTTACGAGTATGTTTCTTTTGCCGACTTCTTTTGCAAGTGATTTTACAGCACCTATTAGTCCGGCTTTTGAAGCAGAATAATTAACCTGTCCAGGCTGACCATATTGTCCTGAAATAGAAGAAATGGCTATAATATGTCCTTTTTTGGCTGCAAGCATATCAAAAAGAACGCAGTTTATTACATTATAAAAACCGTCAAGATTAGTTCTTATTACAGAGTCCCATTCATCTTTTTGCATAAATGCAAATAAGTTATCTTTTGCTATTCCTGAATTAAATATGACAACATCAGGTGTTTGTTTTTCCACTGCATCGCCTAAAATGGTTTTAACCGAATTATAATCTGAAACGTCGAAACCTAATATTTTACATTTGCCGCCTAATTCAGTTATTTTGTTTTTTACCTGTTCTGCTGCTTCGTTGTTAGATTTATAGGTTAGGAGTATATCAAAACCTGATTGTGAGAGCCTTAAAGCAATTGCTCTTCCTATTCCGCGACTTCCTCCGACAACAAGTGCAAGTTTACTGTTCATAATATTATTCTGCTCATTTCTCTTATTTATTAAATACAAATACTTCTTATACTGTATTATAATTCTTTCGTATACTATAAAACATAATAATTATTGAATTCTTTTAAATATTACTTATTTTTGATATATTATTGCACGACTATCGTCGTGAACTCTGACACAACGAAGTAATATTGAAAGCTAGTGTAAGAGTTTATGACGGCAGTCATGCGTATTATAATTTTTTAAAATTATATAAACTTTTAACTTTTTAACTTTTTAACTTTACAACTTTTCTATTATGATACAGTTAAACGGAGCTGCCTGGCTTGTAGATAACATTGCCGGGTCTTTTAAAAAAAATAAAAAGATTAATTATACAGATTATAAAGATCTTCAATTAAAGCTTATTGAATTAGAACTTCTTAAGTCAAAAATTAAGAATCTGGGGCGATTCAATGATATTGGGAAAGAGTACTGTCTTTTATCTTTGTTGGCTTTTAGCGATACGGATTTAAATGTTATTGGGAGTGATGAAAAAAGAAATATAGGAGTTATCGGCAGTGATATAATTGCTGCAGGTAAAGATAATGAAAAATATTTTAGAGATTATATCGAATCAGGAAGAACTCTAGGACGTGGAAATATGTTTGTATATACTTTGCCGAGTACTCCTCTGGGCGAAGTAGCAATAGTTAATAAACTTACCGGCCCTCTATTATATTATAATTTCATAGAAAACCCTATGGAGAATTTGATGCGGCAGGCGGAAATCTTACTACTCGAAGATCAATATGAAGGAATGACGCTTCTATTTAATGATGATACAGGAAAAATTTGCTTTGTAATAACGAAACAGGATTCCAGGAATTCTTCATCCAAATATAATTTTAAAAAATTGATATCTGCAATGGATGAACATAAAGATGTAAAGTCAATGGTTAATTATTTAAGCAGTTGCCGATAATATATGGTACATTACAATGCACGACTATCGTCGCGAACTCTGACGCAACGACGTAATATTGAAAGCTAGTGTAAGAGTTCATGACGACAGTCATGCTTATTCTTATTCAATACAAAAAACGTATAAAAAATTTAACCGCTTATTGTATTTATGGATATAGAAAATACTAATTATACTAAAAAACAGATTAATGATAAAAATTCTGTATGGTGTGTTATTCCTGTCTATAATAATGCTGGCACGATAAAAGATATTGCTGAAAAATGTAGATCTCAACTTACCAATGTCTTAATTATTGATGATGGTTCCAGTGATTCTGACCTTAGACTGCTGCTTAAAGATATCAATGTTACTGTTATCAGGCATGATAAAAATATGGGTAAAGGAAAAGCCCTGGTTACAGCATTAAAATATCTCGACGAATTAGATGTTGAATATATGATCACAATTGATGGAGATGGACAGCTTTTTCCTGAAGATATACCTAAGTTTCTGCCATTGTTACAGGAAAATAATCATACTATTGTTGTTGGTTGTAGAAATTTAGATAAAGAAAATGTACCGGCTAAAAGTAGATTTGGACGGAGCTTTTCAAACCTTTGGTTAAAAATTGAAACAGGAATATCTGTTGATGATACCCAGTGTGGATTTAGAGCTTATCCTGTTAAATATATTTCGAGATTAAAATTTTTGGCAAAATCTTATAATTTTGAATCTGAAGTTTTAGCAAAGGCTGCATGGGCTGGAATTGCAATTAAAAATGTTCCGATAAAAGTTTGGTACCCTAAGAAAGAACTGCGTGTTTCAAGTTTTAGACCTGTACTCGATAATTTTCGTTTTGCTTTAATTCATACTTATTTAATCATTTTGAGACTATTACCTATACCTCATAAAAGGCTTGTTGCTGATCCCAATAGGATTGAAAATCTTAAAATTTTATTCCATCCCATCAAAATGCTTAAATATTTGGTGAAGGAATATGCCAGTCCGAAAGAACTGGGTTTTGCTGCCGGAGTGGGGACGTTTTTGGCGATATTGCCGTTAATCGGTTTTCATACGGTTGCTATAATTTATGCATCTGTACGACTGCATTTAAATAAAGTTATGTCGATTAATATTCAACATCTATTTATGCCTCCATTTGCTCCGATTGTCTGTATGGAAGTTGGATATTATATGCGACATGGACATTGGCTGACAACTATTTCTTTCAAAACTTTATGTGAGCAGTTGCCGTTTAGAATATATGAATGGTTTTTAGGTTCATTGGTTCTTGCTCCTATCTGCGCTGTAATTATTGGTTTTATTGTATATGTTATTGCATTTATGATAAAAAGGAAAAATAAAAAACATGTCTGCTGATAATAAAAACAGTGTTAATTACAATAAAAAAAGAGGCAATAAACTAGGGTTCTGGTTTTTTGAAACTCTGCTAAAATATTTTGGATTATCCAGTGCTTATTTTTTTCTCTACTTTATTGCAGTTTACTATTTAGTGTTTGATAAAGATGCTGTTCTCAAATCTTCAAATTATATACAATTACGTTTTCCTAATGCAGGATTATTTAAGCGTTATTATCATGCTTACATGCTATTTGTAAGTCAGGGACAGCAGTTGATTGACCGCCATATTTATACAGCAAAACCTGAATTATTTAATATTACCACAAATGGTAATGATGAACTGTTTAAATATATAAATGACTCGGATAAAGGAATTATTATACTTACATCTCATTTTGGGAATTGGTTGATAGGCTTGGAAACTCTTAAAAAATTTGGTAACAGACAAACTAATATTTTGATTCGTTCAGATAGTAATCAGGCTATTCAAAAATTATTTAGAGAAGATATGAAAAAAAGAATTAATTTTATTGCCAGTGAAAGTTTTTTAGGAGGTAGTGTCGAAATACTTAATGCTTTGGATAAAGGCGATATTGTTACTCTTACAGGAGATAGGCACTATGGTGGGAAAACAGTCGGAATTGAATTTTTTGGTAAAACTGCATATTTTCCATTTTCTGCATTTGTTTTTGCATCAGCAAGGAAGTGTCCTGTTTTATTCTTGAATACGGTTAAGACTGGCAGGAAAAATTACGAAATATTTATAAATAAGCATGTCTGGCCTGATGTAAAAAAACAAAAAGACAGTAAAGAAAATCAATTGAAATCTTATGTTAAAGAGTTTGCTGAAGAACTTGAACGTATTTCTAAAAAATATCCATATCAGTGTTTTCTGTTTAATAATGTATGGAAATCAGAGTGATCTTATTGTACAGGATATGAATATAACATATTGATAAAACCTCATGACAAATTAAGAAGTAGAGAATTTAGTTCCAATATTATCAGCCAGTTTATTATGGATTGTTTTAAAATTTTCTTTGACTCTATAGTTTTTTATATATATACATAATATGTATTTTTCTCGCGCACAAAATATTTTTATGTAATTTAGACGTAATTAAGTTGCAAGAAAATAATTAAATATAAATATTTGTTGTAGCCATTTATTTTATTATTAAAGAAAAATGATTAAGCAGGAGGTGCAAAAATGAAAACACAATTTATAAAAGTTAAAGAATTTAAAAACAGTAAGCTCTACAGTAATCAATGCTTAAACATTGCAGTTTTAACTGGTACTTTTCGTGAAATGGGATCTCAATATGGAGAACTGTTAAAAGAGAAAATAATAAACTGTTATCAGGATATAATAATAAAGCAATTTATAGACTGTAAAATTTTCACCTATGAACAATTAATTGAATATGTTGGGGAACCATACTGGAATGGTTATTCTAAAAGACAACAGGAATTAATAATAGGTATGTCAACAGTAACCGGCCTTACACCAATTGAATTGACACTGCTTAATGAAAATTTTAATGCTATTTTTATTGCGAGAAAATTTGGTGCATTTGGCACATGTTCTGTAGCGTGTACATCAATGGCAACATGGGGTGATTATACAAAAGACCAAGAATTGTATACAATGAGAAATCTTGACTTTCATCTTCCATATAAAGATTGGGCAGAACAATATGCAACTCTTGTAGTTTGCAATCCTACTGATGGAAGTAATCAAGTAGCCGGTTTCACTTTTAGTGGGATGAGCAATTTTTTTGATGCAATGAATAGTAAAGGCATTTACACCCAATTTAATACAGGTACTGGAACTGAAGGTAATATTGTTTATTCGAATCGTCCAAGTATTTTTAATGAAATAAATAGTGCAATGTTTGATTCCGACACCCTTGAAACTTTTGAAGCAAGAATCAATATGACAAGAGCAAGTTTTCCTTTAACTATAATGGGGGCATCTCCAGATGAAGCCTTTTATCTGGAAAATGCGACTATTGGTTTAAAGAAGAGAAGTGCAGATGCTAAAAAAGGAGTTATTGCTGCAGTAAATCAATTCTACGATCCGTCATGGGGAATTACAGCATTACCAAGCCCTTCAGGATGGTTCTCAGAAACTAGGGGAGAAAATATTCTTCAGTTGGCAAAAATTAATAAGGGGAATATAGACAATAATAAAATAAAAGAGATACTTAATATACCTTTATTTGATAAAGATGGTGTTCATGGCAGAGGAGTTTCTGTTCTTGAGGAAAATCCTGTAACCAGTGTAGTTACAGTGTGGCAGGTTGTTTCATGTCCGGCAAAAAGAGAGTTAGTATTCCGAATTCCAAAATTAACTGACTGGATTTCAATTGATTTAAATAATTTCTTTGATTGAGAAAAAAGGTATCAAAGAGTTTCAACTTAGCTATTATATAACAGAATGAAATATCAAAGTAGTTTATTTTGATCAGCTTATGGATTCACGATTTATCATTATAATTAAAACTTTACATGGAAGGAAAAATGATGAGAAGAAAAGAATTGGAAGTTACTGATCGTTTGATGATTGAAGGAATAATTAAAAATGCTAAATTTTGCAGATTAGGTTTATCTTTAGAAAATAAACCATATGTGTTTCCACTAATTTTCGGTTATAAAAATAATACACTCTATATCCATTCTACTGGCGGAGGTAAGAAAGTTGAGATTATCAAACAAAATAATAATGTTTGCTTTGAACTAGAAGCAAAGACTAAAATAATTGAGAATGCTTTATCATGTAAATGGGATGTACATTATCAAACTATTATAGGTTTTGGAAAAGCTATATTTATTGAGAATATCGAAGAAAAAACCAAAGCTTTAGATATTATTATGAAGCATTATTCTAACAATGAAATTCAGTATTCTGAAACTTATTTAAAAATTACTACAGTAATTAAAATTAAAATTGAAGAAATGACTGCTAAGCAAAATGGTTACCCTGAATTGAGCAATTAAGGGAGGCTTTGTTGAATTAATATTTATGTTGACAATATGCGTGTCAACTGGTTTGTTATTACGACAATTTTACTTTTTTCTTTCATCTACGAAAATTGAATTACAATCTGATTGTCATGATCTGAAGAACAGACTTTTAAACATGGTAGATAAAATTTTATTGAGGAAAAGAGTAATAGTTGAAATTGTTAATGATCAGCTTTAAAATATTTCTCAAATAGAACACTCCAGACATAGAAGCCTTATTAATTGTCAGCCGGATTAAGTGGTTATTGTTTTCAAGATAAAAAACCGTCGTTGGGTTTGAATAAAGAAAAATTGTTGCTGATTATTTATCCCTAACTCAGGTTGTTTACATGTTAATTCGTCTAATTTTTTCTCAACGTTCTGGAAAAAACTCTTTTGAATGCTATTGAATAGTTCGCAAAGAAATTTATAAAATGCTACTTTCTCTTGTTAATTAACTAGCTTGGATTTTTTCTGTTATTTTCAAGTTATTCACTAAAAAATTATAATTTTTGAAATTACTTCATTAATATACTAAAATAATTATAAACAATAAGGATATAAAATAATGACAGTAAATGACGAGTCCGGTTTGGCAGAAGTTCGTGAAGAATTAAAGAAAATGTTAGTTGATGCTCTTTCTCTTGAAGATATAGAAGCATCAGAAATTGCTGATGACGAAATTCTTTTTGGTGAAGGATTAGAACTTGATTCACTTGATGCGGTAGAAATAGTTGTTATGCTTCAGCGTAATTACGGTATTGAGCTTAAAGATGTTGAAGAGAGTAAAAAGATATTTACATCAATTGATACACTGTCACGTTATGTTAATGAGAACAGGAAAAAATAATATTTATTAATCTATGGAAATTCTAGTTTCAGGTTATGGGGTAATTTCTGCGGCAGGAAATAACTGCAAAGAAACTTATCAAAATTTTCTAAAAGAAACCAGGAATGCTGAAAGACCTACTCATTTCAGTACTGCTTTGGAATATCCAGTATTTGAAGTTAATAATCTTAAAGATGCAGAAAATTATCCTGGACAAAGAACTATTGCTTTACTCATTACTGCAGTTAAGGAAGCTCTAAGTTCTGCTTACCTTCATGGAAATTTGGAAACTTATCGTGTTGGTGTATGTCTAGGGACTACAGTTGCATGCCAATTAAGTGATATTGAATTTTATAAAAAGTTTAGGACAAATGGTGAAATAGAACTATCTGCCATAGATAAATATTTAAATGGAAATATTGCAGAAGTAGTAAAGAAAGAATTTAATTTAGCAGGTTTGGCTCTTACAGTTGTTAATGCATGCTCATCAGGAACTGATGCTATAGGAACAGCTTCATATTGGATTAATAATGATCTGTGCGACATTGTCATTACTGGCGGAGCTGATGAAATTTATCATGTTCCATGTGCCGGTTTTGGCTCTCTAGGTGTAGCCAGCACAGAATTATGCAAACCTTTTGATAAAAACCGTTCTGGATTGAACTTAGGAGAAGGAGCAGGGATTATTATTTTGGAATCAGAAAAGCATGCTTTGAATAGAGGTATGGCATCTGATGTTTATTTTTCCTCATATTCGGCTGCTGCTGACGCATACCACTTAACGGCACCTCATCCGGAAGGATTTGGGTTACAAAAAGCTCTTGTATCTGCAATGAAACAGGCGTCCATATCGTTTAATGATGTTGCTTTTATTAATGCACATGGAACTTCTACCCGTGATAATGACCGTATTGAGGGAAAAGTATTTTCTGAAGTGTTCGGTAAAGATATTCTGTTTTTATCAACTAAAGGTTATACAGGGCATACATTAGGAGCAGCAGGCGGAATAGAAGCTGTATTTTCGATTATGGCGTTAAAGTCGGGATGGCTGCCTAAAAGTATTGGTTTTGAAACTTTAGATGATGAAATAGGTATTTCTCCGGTGATAAAAAAAACTGACATTCATGGACGCTTTGCTATTTCCACATCATTAGCATTTGGCGGAAATAATGCAGTCGTTATTTTTGAACATAAATCATCCAACCACTTCAAAACTTCTAACCCCCAGACCCGAATCAAGAACTGCGAATTGCGAACAATCAAAACCCCAGCCCCCAACCCCCAACCCCTAACCCCTAAATACATTAACGGAATTGGAATATTAGGAAAATTTGGACGTGGCATTGACACTTTTAGTGAGCAGCTTGAAAAATTTTCTCTAAATAGTGAAGTATCGTGTGAAGATTATTGTGTTGCTAGTGAATCGTTAAAAGATAAAGTGCTTGGGAAAAAACTGAGAAGGGCAGACCGATACACAAAAATGGCAGTATTGGCAGCAAATGATTGCTTAAATGATAATAAAAAATTAAATACTGGAAAACAAATAGACCTTTCAAGAACAGGAGTTATTTTAGCTACCGCATTTGGACCGCATAACACATCTTTTTCGTTTCTTGATGATATTTTAGAGTATGGGGAAGATAATGTATCTGCAATTAAATTTTCTCATTCTGTACATAATGCAGCAGCATCTTATATTGCTTTACTACTTGGAATTACAGGACCTACTTTAACTGTAACACAAATTAAATTTCCAGTTCAGCATGCACTAACTCTTGCTTCATGTTGGCTCAACTCCAACGCGTGTGATAATGTTTTAGTTTGTAGTGTCGATGAAAAAGGTGAACTGTTTAATGAAGTAGCTAAAAGAAAATTAAATATTGCAAAAACAGGTAATTTAAATCCTCTTTCATTTTCTGAAAAGGCAAATGCCATTCCATCAGAAGGCAGTGTATGTTTCTTGTTACAGAAAAATATAATTACATCTGAATCATATTGTGAAATATCAAAAACTTCATTTGAGCAAATTAAAAGCAGTGATGTGGATTTATGTATTATCGGAGCAGATGGTATACCGCAAGATGAAACATGTTATACTGAATTGCAGGACATGAAGATACCATTAGGAGTATATACTTCTTTATATGGCAGTATGATAATAGGAAGTGCATTTGATTGTGCTGTAGGTGCAGTTTTGTTGAAAAACAAATTTAATAAATCTATTTCTTCAATTGGGTGTCATAAACTGGATTGTAATAATAAACCGGCTACAATTTTATTAAATTCTGTTCAATAATATTATTTTAGTTCTATAGGAAATTATTATGCATAAAAAAAATAAAATTGCCCTGAACCTATTTATTTTAATAGGCATTATCACATTAATAGTCGGTTGTAGAACAGAGCCTATATGTAATTTTATTAATAATTCCGTTGTTCAGTATAATGAGCGGGCGAATTTAGAACAGGTCAAAAATGCTATTTTAAAGGCTGGTAAAGATCTTGGTTGGAAAATGGAAGAAAAAAATAAAAATCTAATTATGGGGACACTTAATTTACGTGGACATCAGGCTGTTGTAAAGATTAATTATGGGATAGTATATTACAGCATTATGTATGTTAGTAGTAAAAATCTAGATTACGATAATTATAGTATAAATAGATTTTATAATTCATGGGTGACAAACCTTGAACATAAAATTAACTCTAATCTAGCTAATACAGCAAAGTAACGTTTAGCTTTGTAGTAAATATGGATTCTTTTTGATTGTTTTAGCTAAGCTTTCAATTGCTTCATTCATTGATTCTCTCATTATAACTGTAAAATCTTTAGTATCTTTTGTGGGCGTATAAATCCATACTAATTCTCTTTTTTTATACTCTGTAGTATGCGACCAAACAGTTTTACCTGTTTTAGCATTTTTCAAATAAAATTCTACATTCAATTCACATGTTGTACTACCTCTGGGTGCACCTAAGATTTGTAATATTGTACTTGGGAATGAAATGCAATATGTAAAGTTTTTCTGTGTATATAAAGTTGAATATATTGTACCTGAAAAAATATAGTCACTCTTTTTAGCTTCACTGTTATTGTAAGCAAAAGAAACATCCTTAAAGAGTTTTGAATTTATCAGACTTACATCTGCTGCATTAGCAAGATCGACTGCCGGATCAAAGTCATATTTTACCATTGTTAAATATTGTCTTCCTTCTCCAGGTCTATTGTATATTACTTTGCCATAAGGCATTAATGGAATGTAGCCAAGCCAAAATTTATTATGACCTACTGTTGGTCTCTTATCCTGAAAAACTTGTACTGCGACAGTTTCTGTTTGTGGTGTCCCCTGTTCAATTACCATTTTTGACGATTCAGGATAATTAAATGTTCCCACACATCCTGAAAGTACAGCTATGACAATACATAAAATAATATATAAAAAAGTTCGTTTTTTCATGATTCATAATATCCTTATATTTAAATGAATATAAAACTATAGGCATGTATAAGAAATTAAAATTTTATGAACAAAAAAAACTATAATTTTGACGTATTTTGGTGATAAATCATTAAAATACGTCAAAATAGAGATAAAAATAGGCAGTTAATAAAAATCTTATCAACTGCCGGTTAAATTCTTATTTATCAATTCTTAATTTTTAATTCATGTGTGGGTATTTGAATTCAGTTGCAGGAACAAATGTTTCTTTAATTGTACGCATATTTGTCCATCTTAAAAGATTCATTTTACTTCCGGCTTTATCATTAGTTCCGCTGCCTCTTGATCCGCCGAATGGCTGTTGACCGACAACTGCACCTGTTGGTTTGTCATTTATATAAAAATTTCCAGCTGATTTAGATAGAGCTGTAGTCATTTTATTTATGATCAATCTATCTCTGGCAAATATTGCACCTGTTAATGCGTATGCACTTGTTGAGTCAACTAACTTTAAAGTTTCGTCGAATTTTTCATCTTCATAAACATAAATAGTCAAAACAGGTCCGAAAATTTCTTCTTCCATCGTTTTGAAATGAGGATCTGTTGTTAGGATAACTGTCGGCTCAATATAATAACCTTTATTATCATCGTATTTTCCGCCGTGAATGATAATTGCATCTTTGGAATTTTCTGCATATTCAATATAGGATTTTATGTTATTGAAAGATGTCTGATCAATAACGGCAGTAACAAAATTAGAAAAATCAGTAACATCGCCCATGGTAACTTCATTTAGGTTAGATTTGAGTATTTTCCAAGTTTCATCCCATCTGGATTTAGGTATATATGCACGGCTGAGAGCAGAACATTTTTGACCCTGGTATTCAAATGCACCGCGAAGACAAGCAGTAGCTAATGCAGGAACATCACAATCATTATGTGCAATAAGAAAGTCTTTACCACCTGTTTCTCCAACAATACGTGGGTAGGATTTATATGTTCTTATATTTTCACCGATTGTTTTCCAAATGTGACCAAAAACTTCAGTTGAACCTGTAAAATGTATTCCTGCTAAATTTTCATGAGGTAAAACCATGCCGCCTATAACACTTCCTCTTCCAGGGATGAAATTAATAACCCCATCAGGAAGTCCTGCTTCTTTAAGAAGTTCCATAACGAAATAACATGATAAAATAGAAGTGCTTGCCGGTTTCCAGAGCACTGTATTTCCCATCATTGCAGGAGCTGTTGGTAAATTACCTCCGATTGCAGTGAAATTGAAAGGAGTAATTGCAAGTACAAATCCCTCAAGAGGCATATATTCAAGTCTGTTCCACATTCCATTTGAACTATTTGGTTGTTCATTATATATTTGATGCATAAAGTGAACATTGAATGTCAAAAAGTCTATAAGCTCGCATGCCGAATCAATTTCAGCCTGATAAACTGTTTTCCCCTGACCAAGCATTGTTGCAGCATTAATTTTATAACGCCATTTGCCGGCTAAAAGATTTGCGGCTTTAAGAAAGATGCCTGCTCTGTCATTCCAGGTTAATTTACTCCATTCTATTTTTGCTTTTTCAGCAGCTTCAATTGCTCGTGTAATATTTTCTTCATTTACTTTATGATAAACACCAAAGCTTTTTGAGTGATCGCTTGGAGATTTTAATTCTTCTGTATCATTTGTATAAATTCTTTGTCCACCGATAATTAATGGAATGTCAAGCTTTGTTGATATGATTTCATTTATTGCTTCTTTAATTAGTTTTCGTTCTAAAGAATCAGGTGCGTAATTTTTGACTGGTTCATTTTTAGGAGCAGGTGGAGTAAATATACCGTTAGACATTTTTAACCTCATTTTTTAGTAATACTTAAATATTAATCAAGACATTAAATGGTTCATAAATATACTGTTACCTATTACTTTAGTACAATTTTTTTTGTTTTATTCTTTATATTTATATCTTTAAAAGATTAAGAGGATATATGAAAATGTTTGAATATATGATTTAATTAAGCTAAGCTGATATAGTAAGGAAGTGTACATAAATAAATTAAACGATTTTTACAATATATCGTAGTGGTGTTCAAGGAATGAAACTTTTTGCATATTAGGAATATGTGACTAGTTTTATGACACAGGAAACCGCTATGAGAT
>Ga0233431_1002785_pt1 | contig 23134 bp, 28 predicted proteins | sample SI_118_April2016_FD_179867 | JGI IMG/M metagenome (GOLD analysis project Ga0233431, IMG submission 179867) | Seawater microbial communities from Saanich Inlet, British Columbia, Canada - SI_118_April2016_200_MG | ecosystem: Environmental > Aquatic > Marine > Inlet | place: Canada: British... | reverse complement strand
TCTAAAGTTTTTCCTTTGTAAGTGAAAATTTTTGGCATATCATCTATCTCCTATTACTTTCTTCGTTTCTTTTTTCCAGTGCTTCTAGCTGCAATAGATCCTACCTTTGCTCCAGGTGGTGCGTGTCGTGATGTTACCTTAGATCTACCAGGATTTGTCTGACCACCGAATGGATGGTCAACTGCATTCATCGCAGCTGCTGAAGTTCTTGGATAAAGTTTATTTCGAGCTCTCATTGTTTTCATTCGTTGTCCTGCTTTGTAATATGGTTTATCTCTAGCACCTGCGCCTGCAGGAATACCTAAAGTTACCAATGACTTAGCTTTCATTTTTTTGAATTTTTTTGAAGGCATCTGAATTGTAACTATTTCACCTTCTTGACCGATTACCATAGCTCTTGTACCAGGACTCAAACATAAATCAGGACCATTACCAGGAATATTTTCAATTCCAAATACACTTGCCCCTTTTGGAACATCCCCTAATCGCATAATGTTTCCGATAACAGGTGTCTTACCACCTACTTCAATTGTCTGTCCAACACGAACACCCTCGGTTGCAACAATTAAAAACTTTCTTTTATTCTCATCTACAATTCTCATCAAAGGCGCATTGTGCGCAGGATCATGAACTATGTCAATAACTTTTACAACTCCGTCCCTAGGATAACTTATTGTTCCCAAAAATCTATGACCAGGACTACGATAAGTTAAACTTCCTTTTCCTCTTGCTCTTTGAATTATTCGCTTTCCCATGTCATCACCAATTATAGCATTCCAAATCGTGTTGCGATATCCATTGCTTTTGCTTTATCTTTCAATGTAACAAATGCTTTTTTTCTACCTTTTCTATCAATCAAAGTTGTAACATTACTTATACTAACTTCAAGTATTCTTTCAATCGCCCATTTGATTTGTTTTTTGTTTGATCTTCTATTAACAATAAAAACTAACTTCCCATCTTTCTCAATCATATTGATTGCTTTTTCTGTCAGCAACGGTGCAACTACAACTGACCACGGATCCATTGTAGGAACTCTTTGTTCAACCATGTAATTCACCTATTTTTTTCACTGCACCTTCAGTCCAAATAGTCAATCGACCTGCCATTGTACCGGGCGCTAAATCTTCAACTGTTAAAGTTTTCACTGTCTTGAAATCGCATCCAGACAAATTTGAAACACCTTTAACATCTTTTGTTGAAACAAATAAAATTGATTTTTTAGTTTTGTATTTTCTTCCACGCATCTTTCCTCTTCCAGCTCGAACTTTTCGTTTTCCAATTCTTTCAAGCTCGTCCTTAAGATTCATTCCTAACAAAAATGTTTTAATATCCTTAACTTTTTTAACATCATTAAATACATCATCAACAATTATTGGTAACTGACCTGTGTATTTGTGTCCTCTACCAACAACAAGTGTATTGTCTGTTGTTGCTGCTATTGCAGAACAAACAGCTAACTTTAATTCTTTTTTATTTATTTTTTGTTTCCAATCCTTTTCTGGCTTAGGTGGGTGTGCTCTTCTTCCACCAGCAGTCTGTGGTACTCTTCGTGCTTTCATGTTTTGCTGACCACTTGTATTATGTGAACGAGGAAGACGTGCCATTTCTTTATTCTTCATGCTTCCTCTAGTATCCTTAACTCCGTGATAATGTGCAGAAGTTCTCAAACCAGCCATTCTATTTGGACCATAAGCTTGTCGTCTATTTGCCTGCTCAGCCAAAACAGCTCGCTTAATCAAATCTGATCGAACTGGAATAGAAAAAGTTTTAGGTAAAGTAATTTCTCCCTTTTCCTTTCCTGTCATGTCAAAAACTTTTGTCATCATAAACACCTAAATTAAACTCCCTGCTTACTTGATGTTGAAATATAACGCACATCAACTGGTAATTGTTTATTCGCTCTAATAGCTCCTCGTAATCTAATCAATCTTTTCTTTGATCCTGGAACACTTCCCTCTAATAATATAGCATTCTCAGAAGCATTTCCAAAATTAATAAAACCACCATCAATAATAACCTTTTCATGTATCTTAACAATCTTTTTGTTAAATTCTGTTCGTGTTTGGAATCCTAATTGTCCTGGACGAGGAATAGTTGATCTAACTTTTCCAGGTTCTTTCTGTCCAATACATCCAACTATTCTGTGACATTGTTCAGTTTTTCTTGACTGAAGTTTTGTTCCAAATCGTTTTACAGTTCCTTGGAATCCTTTTCCTTTTGACACAGAAGAAACATCAATAAAATCTCCTTCTTTAAAAATATCAGAAATAGGAAGTGTGCTTCCTAATTTTTCCTTTGCATATTCAATTTGTTTTCCAACTTCGCCCCCGATAGGCAATTCGAAAATCTCAGGAGTTTTCTTAAAACTCGGTTGAGTTGAAACAATCAAACAAACTTTAACAATTTTATCTTTCACCTGTTCAAGTTTTTTCAATTGCTCATCAGTATTAATTTTTCCCACAGTCATTTTTCGTTTTAAATTTTTATCAACTTTATCTGAGAAAACAGAACACAAAACACGAGAAGGATAAGAAGAACGGCCACAAAAACCAATAATTTTCAATGGAGGACAATCAATAACTGTTACAGATTTTGTCATCACTTGTCCTTTGTATCTTGAATTTGGATTTGAGTCAACAATGCCGATATGAGTCATTCCTGCCTTATACCCAGCAAAGCCCAAAGGTTTTACATCTCCGGTTTTCAACCATGATTGCACAGCTGGATAAATACGTTTAGCTCGCTTCTTCGGCCAAAATGCTCTACTTCCTTTCTTCGGTCTTTTTACGTCTGGCATATTAATTCACCAATTTAATCATTATGTTGTAAGTATAATATCTATTTCCTCTGTTTCTAAGTATTTATACGTTATACTTCATCGATTTCATCGCTATACATTATATTTCGCCTTTCGAACGAACATAGTTATTTCTAACCGAGAACACATTTCCATTTCTGGCCCATTTAGTCACTATATTGCTATAATATAGCCACTTAGCTGTACCTTAACGATAACCTTCAACAGGATTAGACAAACCTTATGCCTATACACGAAAACTTTCCACTATGTTATACAGAAGTAATGTATTTAAAGGTTTAGAAGTGGCGCCGCGAGTGAGATTTTCAAGGAGTTTTTGGTACAGCTTTTTTCTCCAATTGCACCCATAAAAAGGTGTTTCGAACTCACGCATCCCGAAGGAAACTAGCTTTCCAGGCTAGCGCTCTACCTAGCTAAACGATCGCGGCATAGAACTAATTATCAACTCTATAGATTAAAAGGTTTTTAATATCACAAACAAAACAAGTTATAGAAAATAATTTTTGCTAAAGCTTTTTGACCCAACAAAACCAATAAAAAGGTTTATTTCAACTTAATAGAAATGTGCACGCCTTCCGGAACACTAACTCTCATAATCTGTCGCAAAGTTCGCTCGTCTGCTGAGATATCTACCAATCTTTTATGCACTCGCATTTCAAATCGGTCAAAAGTAGCATTACCATGTCCAGTACCATCCCCGCAAGGTGTCTTCATTGTTGTTACACGGAGCTTCTTAGTAGGCATTGGAATTGGCCCTTTCATTGCAACGCCAAATCTCTTAGCAATAGATCTAAGCTCACCACATACTTTCTCTATCTGATCGATTTTTGTACCAGATAATTTGATCCGTGCTTTTTGATTCGGCATACCATATTCTGCACACGAAAACTATATAAACGTTAATATTGACTTATTTTTTTTTGATAAAGCTTTTTGATCCAACCAAACCCACAAAAAGATTTAAAGAAAGTATTTAAGCTTTATTTTTTGTTTTCCCGCTGAGCTTCTAGATCCCGCTTCCACTTCGGTTCAGGAAATTTATACCCAGCTTTCTCAAGAGTATGTCTAACCCCAAGACTAGTAGTATTAAGTCCATATTTGAAAAAAACATCCTCTACTATTTTAGAAACATTCTGAACACCAAAAGCAGGACATTCTCCATTGTGAGTACAATTTTCACTATGTAAATATTCTGGTTTTTCAGCAAGTTCAAGAATCACCTCTTGAACTTTCTTCTTAGTTTCCTTACATTTTTTTCTATAATTATCTAAACTAGAATTATCAAAACATAAAATTTGTTTAGCAATAACAGGATCTATCCCAAAATCATTATAAATTCTACCAAAAATAGGAACACCTTCACCAGGACAAATACCTCTACAACGACAACCATATCCCTTCCCCTTAGGACCGTGTTGATTTTCTTTTTGATTAGCGTAGTAACGTACGTTTTCTTCAATAGACACCATAGAAATCACTTCCTTTCAAATCCTTCATTTTTCTCATGCATCCACTCTGTGTGCCAACTAAAAATAGTTGTATTATTAAGACCAACTTTTCTTGCAACAGAACAAACACCTTTTGGTCTGATAGAATAATCAACTACACCATCTTTCCGACAAGCAATACGCTCATCTTTCTCAAGCTTTTCTTCAAAAAGTTCAATTGCTAATTTCTTTGCAAATATATAATAAGCTTTTTTCTCTTTGAATGGCCATTCTCTCACAGAACTCCCATATTCATTAAATGGATTTTCTGGAATTTCAAATCCTTCAGGACATGCTATTGTTCTTCTAAATTTAACACTAGTCCGTTCAAAAGGATCAATATGATATTTAACCATTCTAGAAGATATTGGTTCTCCAAATTTATTTTCAAACTCACGAGCAATAGCTGAATAATTTGTTTTACCATCTTTGAAAGTATAACCATCTTTACCATCTAAACTTTTCATAAATGTTAGATGCTCATCTGTAACTGTACAACCTGTTTTCATAATAATCACTCCTTTCCCTCGTTTTCCCGCTTCCATTCACGATACCACCCTTCAACAGAATCATTGTTAACACCCACAAAACTAGCCACCCTACCAACAATCAAACCTTGACCAGGACATCTACTTCTACAACTACAATCATCTTCTTTATGATAATTTTTAGAATTTTCAAATAAATCCATTGCTTGTTTTTTCGCCTTTTCTATATACTCCAACAATTTTTTACGAGGCCATGTTCTCTTATCATTTTCATCATAGCTATCTTTAAACTCTTGAGAATTTTCATATTCCAAATGATGTTGTTTTTTCTCTTCACGACACTTTACAACTTCTGGATCAACATAACCAAGAATAGTAAAATAAGAAACGGTAATTCCTGTTTTTTTCTCGAACGCTTTCGCAATAGCTACATATTTAGGTTTACCATCACGCTTACCAGAATCATAAATAAATTCTGGAAGAGAAGCAAGCCTTCTCATTTCAGCAACATGATCACCATTAAATTTTTGTCTTCGCATAACAAATATCTATTCAAACAAAGCTTAAAAGTATTAAAAAAATTAAGGGAAAACTTAATATTAGCCAAACCAATTTCACAAAGACTTATAAAAAAAGCTTATAAAAAATATCACTACATGTTCCCTGCTTTTTTATTTTTTAGAAGGTTCTCTTCTCTCCGCAAACCATACCAACGTTTAATAACACTAGGTTTAATTTTCAAATATTCACCAAGTCTGTCAATTACTGATTGTTCCATCTCTTCACCATACATAACATCAGCAGCTTCAAAAAAGCGATATGCTTTCTCTTTTTTATCTTTAATCACATCATCACTAAACTGATGCCAAGGATAAACAGTAAAACTTGAACCACCTGATTCAATAGGATTATCAATTGCACCTTGTTTCATAGCTAGAACTTCTGATTGACTTATATCCAACTTACCCTTATTTCTCCAAACATGAAGAGGTATACCATCATATTGACCACCCATCGCCATTGAAATCACCTAAGAATAAAAGAATTCTAATCTTTAAAAACACATTAGAAAATTAATTTTTGATAAAAATTTTCTAAATAGTTTTTCGCTGCCGTTTTTTGTTCGACCCAATAAAAAGGGCAAAAAGATTTAAAGAAAAATTAAAACTGGCACGAAAAAGTAGTGCCAGCATTTGGAAATGTTTTTTTATTCTGTCACAGTTGACAAGATTACTCCTGCTGCAACTGTCATACCCATGTCTCGAATAGCGAATCTACCCAAAGCAGGTGTTTCTTTTACTGGCTCTACTACAAGTGGTTTAGTTGGAACAACTGTTATCAATGCAGCGTCTCCTGTCTTAATGAAGTCAGGGTTCTCAGCCAATACTTCTCCTGTTTTTGGATCCATTTTCTTTTTGATTGTGGTTATTTTACATGCTACCTGAGATGTGTGACAATGGAACACAGGTGTGTATCCTTTTGTAATAACATTTGGATGTTGCAACACAATTATCTGTGCTTCAAATTCCTTCACTTGTTTAGGTGCTGTTGAAGCTTTTGAACAGATGTCTCCTCTCTTAATATCGTTTTTACCGACACCTCTTACAGAAAATCCAATGTTGTCACCTGGTCCTGCTTCTGTTACCTGTTCATGGTGCATCTCAATAGATTTTACATCTCCCTTTGCACCTGAAGGTACGAAAACAACAGGCTCACCGTTCTTAATAACTCCAGCTTCAACTTTACCTACTGGTACTGTTCCAATTCCTGTGATTGTATATACGTCCTGAATTGGAATTCGTAAAGGCTTGTCTGTTGCTGGTGCTGGTTCTTCCAAACCATCTAAAGCTTCCACTAAAGTTGGTCCTTTGTACCATCCCATGTTTTCAGATCTCTTTGCAACATTGTCGCCCTTCCATGCTGAAACAGGTAAGAAAGGTATTTTACTTGTGTCATATCCAATACTCTTTAATAATTTTTCTACATCGCCTTTTACAGCGTTGAATTTTGCTTCGTCATAATCAACAGCATCCATTTTATTGATTGCGATTATAACTTGCTTTACTCCAAGAACTTTAATTAAAAAAGCGTGTTCCTTAGTTTGTTCTTGTACACTGTCTTTTCCAGAAACAACAATAATTGCTGCATCTGCTTGTGAAGCACCTGTGATCATGTTCTTTACAAAGTCCCTGTGCCCTGGTGCGTCAATTACAGTGAAGTAAAACTTGTTTGTATCGAATCTCTTGTGCATAACGTCAATTGTAACTCCTCGTTCTCTTTCTTCTTTTAAGTTATCCATAACAAATGCAAACTCGAAAGTTTCTTTCTTCAATTCTTTTGCTAAATCTTTTAGCTTTCGCATTGCTTCCTCACTAATGTTATTAGTGTCGAAAAGTAATCGTCCAACTAAAGTAGATTTACCGTGGTCAACGTGACCAATTGTTACCAAATTCATATGTGGTTTTTTTGCCATACTAATTACCTCCAATAATAATTTACCGTAAACGGTTATATTTTGTATAACTCCTATCAAGGAGCTAAAGATAAGACTATCGTCTTATATCATGATAGTAGCAGTCTAAAGCTATTTAAACCTTAGCACCGCATTCAAACTATGTCAACAAACAGATTAACAAAAGCATGGAATTTCTTGCATCCTCCAGAAAGAAGAGGAGTAATCAAAAGCATCGTAAACATCTATATTGAACAACAAACATACAACGGCGAAAAATGCGGTCATTTCATACGCATTGAAGATTCTAATGGAATTTTGCATGGAGCATGTATCGATTATACTGATCCAAAACTAAAAGTTGGTCAAGAAGTCAACTTCAAAGAATCAAGAACACGGTGCACAATAGCAAAAGTTCCTGGATTAAGCGATTATTCGAACAAAAAAGATTTCACATATTTAGAACGAGCACTAGAGCCAACAAAACCTAAAAAATCAACAATACCAACAACAATAGAAGGAAAAATAATAGAATCAACTCCAATGCTTTCAATGTCAAATCCAAATTATCCAATAGATGGTATATATCACGCAGTGATCCTAACAGACAAAACAACTCATGAAGTAAGATATGTAGCACAGATGCAACTTCCTAAAGGAATAAGAATAAAGGCTAACATAGACAAAGAAAGAGCTAGAGGAAGAAACCCAATAAACAGACAACCTATCTATGAAATAACGGACATACAGATCACACACAAACCTGAAACATTATGCTGTGGTGGAGTTATCGAGCCACTTAGAGGACCAGGCGAAGAATTTCTAGACAGACAATTCGGATAAAGATAATATCTAAAAATTAACAAATCTTAAGGTTTTCCCCAAATTCTATCACATATTTAAAGTTTTCCTGACTATGGAGTAGTATGTCAAATAATAGTACACACTACTTTGATAACTTTGTAGTATCAACTTCATTCCTAATAAATAGTGGATGGCAAAAAGTAGACACATTAGGTTCAGAAAGTGAACCTGTTTATCGTGAAAAACTCCCTGGAAGAAAAGGGCTATTATACTTTTTAGAAAAAGTATCACCAAGAAAATACAAAGTAAAATCAGGTAGAGTCGATTGGCGAGCATCCAGATAACAATTCTTTATTAAATTAATTTTTGCATTCGAACCAATAAAAAACTATTCAATAAAAAGATTCAAAGGGCAATTATTTTTTGTCTTCTTCTTCAATTACCAAGCCCTTTCTTTGCCTAATCTTTTTGATTGCACCATCTCTAACATCTCGAGGAACCTTCTCAAACAAAACTTCCATCAAAGATTGGAATCCTTTTCCTGCTGTAGCAGATTTCAATGCTGGCTCAAAACCAAACATCTCTGCAACCGGTAATTTAACAACCAGCTGAGCAGAAAATTCTTCTTGATCCATGTTTAAGATTTCTCCTCTACGATTAGAAGCTTCAGATGATACAGAACCAATTGCATCTTGAGGAGTGTCAACTCGCAAAATCTGTTTAGGTTCTAACAATGTAGGATCTGCTCGCAAAATAGATTCAAAAATACCATGTCTAACAGCAGGCATTATTTGTGCCGGACCTCTGTGTACAGCATCTTCATGCAACTCAGCATCTTCCAACTTAACAATCAAACCTGAACAAGGCTCTTTAGCTAGCGGTCCAGAATTAACAACGCTCTTGAAAGCTTCTTTCACAAGCTCCATAGCTTCATTCAAATACTGAACTCCTTTTGAAGTATCCATTAAGATAGAGTGATTGTAAATTAATTTCACTGCACGAGCTTCGTTTTTATCAATTCCAAGCTCTTGTAACTTTTCAATTAATTTTAAATCCTTTCCTTTTATAATTTGATCAGGAACATCCCCAGTTTCCATCGCCTTAAAAAGTTCTTTTGAAACAGGTCTTACAGAAATCCAAAACTTATTATGTTTATTTGGACTCTTTCCTACAATTGTTGGTCCAGGTTTTGTTACAGTTTCCCTATACACAACAATCGGTGGTGAAACAATAATATTAACTCCCTTTTCTCTAATTTTTCTTTCCACCTTAGCATCTAAATGTAATTCACCTAAACCCGAAACTAAAGTTTCCCCTGTCTCTTGATTAATATCAATTTTCAAAGTTGGATCCTCACGGTTTAAAGTTTTTAAAATATCAATTAACTTTGGCAAGTCTTGTGGATTCTTCGGTTCAATAGATTTTGTAACAACCGGTTCAAAGATATGTTTAATCGCCTTAAACTCATCAATAATAAAACCCGGATCGCACATTGTATCTCCTACAACTGCTTCAGAAAGTCCAACCAACCCAACAATATTTCCACCAATCGCTTCTTGAATAGGCATTCGCTTATTTGCAATGAAAGTTGTAACTTGCTGAACTTTTACTGCATGTTTCAACCCAGTTAAATAAATTTCACTTCCCTGTTTTAATTTACCAGAAAATATTCTCGCAGTACAAATCATACCTGCGTGTGGATCATAAACAACTTTTGTAATAACTCCCGCTAAATGTCCATTAACATCACAAGAAGTTAATTGTTTACCCATTTCAGATTCAATATCACCTGTCCACAAAGTTCCCATTCTATATTTCTGCGCTTCAATAGGTGAAGGCAAATGTTGTACAACCATGTCCAAAACAACTGAATTCATCGGACTCTTTTCCGCTAATTCAGCATCTTCATCTGCAGCACACTTATCAATTATTTCTTTAAAAGTAACTCCAAACCTTTTCATTGACGGAACAGAAATCGCCCACTTTTTCAAAGCAGATCCAAACGCTACAGATCCATCATCAACACTAACAATCCATTGTCCTTTTAATTCAGGAGCAATTCTTCGCTGAATAAATTTATTAACATCAATAACAATTTTCGTTAACCTTTGCAAAAGTTGCTCAGGTGTTAATTGTAATTCTTTAATCGCTCGATCAACTTTATTAATAAACAAAACCGGCTTTACTCTTTCTGACAAAGCTTGTTTCAAAACAGTTTCAGTTTGTGGCATAATTCCTTCAACTGCACAAACAACAACAACTCCACCGTCTACCGCTCTCATCGCTTGAGTTACATCTGCTCCAAAGTCAACGTGCCCTGGAGTATCCAAAAGATTAATTAAATATTTGTCTTTTTGTTCTCCGTAAAGATGGGGCATAGTTACTGTCGCACCATAAATAGTCATTAACCGTTCCCTTTCTTGATCATCAATCCATGTAAGCATTCTGTCCCCTACCAAATCGCCTGCCATCATTCCAGCAGCTGCCGCTAGGTTGTCAGTAAGCACGGTTTTACCGTGGTGAATGTGAGAAACAATACCAATATTTCTAATATTTTTATGATTATTCATCAATTCTTGAACTTTCTCTACGTAGTCATCTTTTGCTGCCATTTCAATCACTCCTATAGATAATTATAATACTCTCTCATTGGTCTGTTCATATTTAAATATTAGTCCCCAAGCGAGTTTATGGTAATTTCAGAATATACCCACACCAGAAAGACCTCAATTTAAATTAACAACAAACCCAGCGTTCAAAAAAATCCAAGCACCGAAAGCTGACGCAGATGTTCCAAAAGCTGACACTGATATTCCAAAACTCAAACCTAGCTTCCGCTAACATATTAAAAATAAGAAATAAAAGGGTGGTTGTCTATTATTTTCTGGAACTATTGTCCCTCACTTTTTTGATGTCGTTTTTTTGATTAAGCTTTTACCAGTTTTGGTACAGCTTTTTCTAAAATGTGTTTCGACCCAATAAAAAAGTTATTTATTCTTGCATTATGTCTTCCATGCTTGATTTGATGAAATCTGCCATTTCTTGATCTACTGGCAATGCAATAGATTTTGTGTATCGCTTTGACTCATCTTTAGCAAAGAATCCTCGAGAAATTGAAATAAATTCATTTTCTCCATCATCTGTTTTAGCTTTTTTTCTTGCTATTTCAATAAAGTTATTTGTTCCGAATTTTTTTTCATTCGCTTTTACTGTTTCAAATTCTACCATATTTACACTCTCCGTGTTAATTTTTTTTTCGTTGTTGTTTTTGTTGATCATAAATTTTAATATTATTCGTAACTATAGAAATCCTATCTCGCGCCTGTTGCTTCTCTTTCAATCCGTTCCTTGTCCTTAATGATTACAGATTTACTTCCGTCATTATTGTAACAAGCCATTAACTCATCTGCCAAACAAACTCCCAAACTCTTTGGGTTTGAATGTGCTTTTCTTTTTACTGTTTGTGAAATAATTCGCATTGCCAGATCGATTCTTCTTTGTGGAGAAGTTATAACAGCTTTTCGTGCCATGATTCCCCCGACTTGGAAAGAAGTAACTTCTTCTCTCAATGCGGCATTCTCAACTGCTGTAATTAAAACTTGCAAAGGATTTTTCTTTGTGTATTTTTCTAAAAGCGTTAAAGTCTCTTTCATTGTTTTCCAATTCGCAGAAACATTTCCAGTTTGATTTCCACTTGAAAGCAAATGTTTCTTTCCTCTATGCCCTGAAACAAAAAGGTGATTCATCAATCTTTCAACTAATGAAATCTTTGACTTGTAAAATTGTTTATTACCGTGTCTCCCACCTGAACGTGGAACAATAACCGGTCTTAATGAAATATAATCTTTCAAACCTGGATCATCTACTACCAAATCATCCATTTCCCAAATACCAAACATCTTTATTTTCCCAGAAATTTCGTCTTTAACATTTTCTACAGTTTTTTCAACAACTGGCTCTTCTTTAACTTCAGCTACAGGTTCTTCAACTTTTTCTTCAGTCTTAGGCTCTTCAACCGTAACTTCAGCTACAGGTTCTTCAACTTTTTCTTCAGTCTTAGGCTCTTCAACCGTAACTTCAGCTACAGGTTCTTCAACTTTTTCTTCAGTCTTTGTCTCTTCCTTTTTTTCTTCAGCCACTGGCTTTACTTCCTCTTTCTTAATTTCAACAACTGGCTCTGATTTTGTTTCAGGTTTTACAACAGGCTTTACTTCTTCTCCTGCAGGTTTCAACATTCCAGTTGTCATATCAATTTCCATTTTTTGTTCATCCATATTAACACATCTTAATTATAATTTAATCATTTACAAATTTCACTTTTTCTTCGCACCAGCTTTTGCAGCTTTCATTAATCCAGACAATGATTTCCCATTAATCTTAGTAACTTTCCACCGAACTCCCCACATGCTACCAACAGGTCCACCTTGACTTCCACCAACTCCTTCAAGCATAACTTCATCGTGTTCATTCACCAATTTAATTGCTTCGTTCCCTGGAACAAAAGCTGTAATCTCTTTTCCGTTCTTTAGCAACTGTACTCGAACACATTTAATAATTCCAGAAGAAGGCTGTTTTTGCTCAATTCCTTTTTTAGCCAAAACAATACCCTTAGCTTGTGGTGCACATTCAAAAGGATCAACTTTCTCTCGCAATCTAAGAGTCCTCACTTTATAGATAGTCTTCTTCCAGCGTTTCTTCTTCCGCTGCTCAATCATTTTTCTTGCTCCAAACTCTCCGATTTTAATCACCTTTACAATAGGCATAATACTGACGCTAAGTCTTTAAAAGCTTTTCCTAAAGCTTTTTTTACCAAGATATTTAAATCCTGAGACATCATAATTTAATTGGTCAATAGCCCCGTAGTCTAGTGGCCCAGGATAGCTGGCCTTGGATATGATCTAAGGCACTGAATCATATATGCGCTAAAAAGCGTCTATAGGTTATGAAGGATACCAGCTGACGTAGGTTCAAATCCTGCCGGGGCTACCATATATCTCATGTAATAAACTATAGAAATCATTCTTTACTATCAATTTTTGCCTGAACTTCTTCCACAAATTCATCCATAGAAACTCCAAATCGCGGTTTTTGTCCTCTGCTTCTCACAGCAAGTTTTCCACTTTCTTTCTCTTTCCCACCTATCACTATAATATAGGGGATTTTTGCCTTCTCAGCTTCGCGCACTTTCTTTCCAATTGACTCAGAACGATAATCTGAATCTACTCGGAATTTTTGTCTTAATTCATTCTTAATCTTTTCAGAATATTCTAACAAATCATCATTCATGTTAATAATCCGAACTTGTACTGGTGCTAACCAAACAGGAAATTCACCTTTGTATTGTTCTATCAATAATGCAAGGAATCTTTCCATAGAACCTAACACAGTTCGATGCAACATAACTGCTCGAACCTTTTTATTATCATTACCAACATATTCAATTTCAAAACGCTTAGGCATGAAAAAATCTAACTGGATTGTTCCCAACTGCCATGTCCTTCCCAAAACATCTTTAACATGAGTATCAATTTTCGGTCCATAGAAAGCTCCATCTCCTTCATTAAGTTTGTACTTTACTTTATTTTCTTTCAAGACCTTCTCCATAATTTTCTCAGCCTTTTCCCAAATTGTTTTATCCCCAATAAATTTCTCTGGCCTTGTTGATAATTCAATATGATCAACCTTCAATCCAAATGTTTTGTAGATTTCAAGCGTTAACTGAATCATCTTTTTAATTTCTTCTTCTATCTGATCTTCTCTACAAAAAATATGTGCGTCATCTTGCGCAAACCCTCGCACCCGAGTTAATCCACTCAAATTACCTGACATCTCATTTCGATAAACAGTTGCAATCTCAGCCAACCGAATAGGTAACTCTCTATAAGAATGACTTCCGTTTTTGTAAATGTAAATATGCCCAGGACAATTCATCGGCTTAATACCAAACTTCTGTCCCTCAACTTCTGAAAAAAACATATTATCTTTGTACTTACCCATATGACCAGATTTTTCCCACAATTCCGCTTTGTAAACATGAGGAGTTTTCACAATCTGATAACCTTCCATAAGTAATTTATCAGTTAAGAAATTTTCCACTATCCTCCATAGCATAGCACCATTAGGATGAAAAACAGGCAACCCAGCTCCTAAATCATCTTGAATACTAAACAAATCAAGTTTAGCTCCTAACTTTCTATGATCTACATCAGGCAAATCATCCATCGGATTGTGTTTTTTTCCATTAGACTTTTTATCACTCATAATATCACGTATACTATCATTCTTTTTTTCAACTATATAACATTAACTCAGCTATACAACATTAACTTCTCTAAAATAGACGGCCTTCCTTTTCTATCACTAATTAAAACATCAACTTCATCCGGCAACATCCCTAACGAACCATCTACCCTAGAAAAAGCATAAGGAGAAATAGAAATTTTCTTCAATCGCGGACAACGCTCTAGTATAGCTTTAATCAAACGCTTACTACAGAATTTTCTTAAATGAACTAATTCCACCTTTTTAGAAAGTTTTTCAATATCAGCAAGGCTAGCAATAGAAATAATTTTGTCCTTCTGTTTGTAATCCACCACTGATATTTTGTAATTCACCTTGTCGCATTCAATTCACCTAATTGTATACTCTTCCCTAACCCTTTTAAACTCAGAACAAACGTCACAAAAATATCCAAAACAAACTAACAACAACATAAAAAATTCAAATTAAATAATTATTTATAGAAAAATTAATCTTGAGACAATGCAATATAACATGCTGCCATTCCTGCTATAGTAGAACTACCGCCAAATGCAAAAGCATACCCTGACTTAATTTTATCATAATCAAAACTTCTCACACCACTAGCTATGTATCCAAGACCTAATATAGTAAGACCAAATCCCCCAAGGAAAAAAGCTCCAGTAGCCATTGCATCTCCAGACCTATGTTGTACCATAATAAAAGTTCAGATTCTAAAACTTAAATACCTTTATTTCCGATTAAAAATCTTCTTCCAACAGAACCATCCAACAACAACCACAACAGCAACTACCACTGTCAAAATTTCAAAATACTGATTCAAAAATCCCATAATAGATTCCCCAAAAATCATCAACACTATAGCAACAGAGAAAAATCTTCCACCTCTTCCCAAAATAGAAGCTATTATAACTTTATTCAAATCCATTTTCATCACACCAGATGAAACAGTAAAAACCATAAAGGGAACCGGTGTAAGTGCTGCAACCCCAACAGCCATCTCACCATATTTATCAAAATATTTTTCAACTTTCAAAATCTTTGCTTCTGGAACAAACTTATTCAAAAGCGGACGACCGCCACGTTTACCAATATGATAACCAGCCACCGCCCCAAGAATCGATCCAGCTAAACAAATAAATGCATAGAACAACCCCAATTCAGGAGCAGCAAGAACCAACGGTATTAAAATCAAATCAGGTGGAACAGGAAGAAAAACGCTTCCATAAACGCAATTAAAAAAAGTCCTATATGTCCATATGGAACTAAATAAATTTGTGACCAACCAACTAACTCTCCAAATAATGCCATAGCTCTATTTAGAATCTAGGTATTAAAAGTTTGATAATATTTACGAACGAAGCGAGCAAAACACTTATTTCAATCCGTTCCACATAGCATCAAACATTGTACCCATTGTCTGACCAGCTACATGTTCTGATTGTGTCCAAAATCCAATATCTTGTGTTGGATGAACATTCTCATCATTTGTCAAACCAATCAATGCATGCTTATTATCAACTAAACACATTCGTCCAGCTGACTTATCCAATCTCTTAACATCAGCAAAACTTTTCAAGCTGTGGAAAACATCTGAGTTTTCTTTTTTGAACGGAGCAGCAATTCTAATTTTTACTCCACGCCCTGCAGCTTTTCTAAGATGTTCACTATGTTTAGAATGCAATTCTCTAAGCCCTGTGTGTGTTGTAACTATAGAAATATGTTTCTTAGAATCTTTAACAACAGTTCCAAACTGTTGATGAATCATATGTCGTCCTTTCAAAGAACCATTCATTTCTCCTGGTGAAAGTAATGAAACCCCGTCTTTGAATAATTTATTAAGTTCCTTTGTAATAGAAGATTTTTGCATTTTCTTTATCCGATCAACAGCAATTTTACTGTTTTGTTCAATTTTTTTCTTAGCTCTATCAAATGCTTCTTCTGGTTTAATAGCAACATACTTTAATGGCTTAGTGTTTTGAGTCAAAACAAAACCTTTTTCCGAAAGACTTTCAAGCACGTCGTAAGTTCTAGAATGAGGAACTTTAGCCAAACTCGATAACTCACCTGCTGTTGAAGTTCCACGAGATAAAAGAGAAACCCAAAGTTTTCTCTCATACAAATTCAATCCTATTTGTTTCAATGAATCCAAAACATCTTGACTAACAACCATTTAATAACACCACCAAATAACCCCTTAAAATTTATTCCAATATACGGAACATGACTTTATATACCTTACTACTGAGTTGTAATTTGTCTTAATTAGATATCTTAAACCAACATATATAAACCTTTACTATTAGGTTGTAACATAAAAGCATAGTTTTTCACCCAAACAAACGAGTTAATTCGCCAATTTCAGTTTTCTCCAAACCATCCAAAGGCCTTAAAATAAGCAGATTTTCACGGTTTAAAGATTTAAAAATCTTTTTACTAACAACAACAGCTTTCAATTCAATATCTTTAAGGTTTTTCACAACTTCTATCTTCTTCCCAACATGATATTTATTAATTTTCTTCATCAAGTCTTTGCTTTTTTCTTCGACTATAAGTGTACACCCTCGCCGCATTATCATAAAAGCTGCTAACAGATCTTTATTGTTCTTTAATACAATACCAACTTCTCCCCCTGTTCCCAAAGGAACTCCCCCCAAACATTCTATCTTTTTAGTAAACATGTAAGTATTTCTTGATCGGGTTTCTATAAAAATTTCTTTCCGCGGTTTGCCTAAATTTACCTTAGCTTCAGTAACTCTCTTAACAGCCGCACCTGCTTCTTCGGCTACTGTCCTAGAAGAAAATTTATGATGACCTGCTCTACGAGATCTAATCGCAAAACTACTTTTTTTATTAATCTTAATATGCTCAGCAACATCTACCGCCAACAATTTAATTTCATCCAAGCCAGAAAAACATTTCCAACATTCTGAAAAAGAAGTCACTCCGAAAACTTTTTTTAACACAGACTTAACTTTCCTCCGCTCATTAGAATAAATAAAAATCCGATTCGGATTCAACTCAAAAGAAAATTTAATTTTCTTCCTTTGAAGCTCTGAACGAATATTATCTAAAAGAATCGCCATCCATTTCTTCTGGACTTGATCACTCTTCAAAGCTTGCTCTCCCACTCTAACTAAAATACAATCTGGGTCTCTCATATTATTTCACCTATATCGGTTTAACTCTCGCCCCACTTTCCCCATCTTCAACAACCCATCCTTTCTTTTTAAGTTCATCTCTAATTTTATCAGAAGTTTCAAAATCTTTTTTACCCCTAGCAACCTCTCGCTGCTTTACTAACTCCATTATTTCTTTAGGAACTTTTTCCTTTTTCAATTCTTTAAATCCTAATCCAAACACTTTATCAAATTCTAAAATTAACTTTAATTTCTGTTTACTTCCCAACCCCTTACTTCTAAGCACTTCCCACAAAACTGCTAACGCTTCCGGAGTATTCAAATCATCATTAACCTTTTGCAAAAACTTTTTACTATATTCACCAACATCCCCATTACTATCTTTACGCTCCTTTAGCTCCAAAACCAAATTCTTTAATCGCTCAAAAGCATTCCTCGCCCCATCTAAACTTTCCCAAGTAAAATTTTGCTGAGAACGATAATGTGCAGATAAGAAAAAATATCTATACACCAAAGGATCATATCCTTTTTCTAACAACTTTTCCAATGTTAAAATTTCCCCACCAGATTTAGCCATCTTCCCCTTATTCAAAAGCAAAAAATCATTATGCATCCAATAATTAACACATTTCTTTCCTGTCGCCCCAAAATTTTGTGCAACTTCATTAGAATGATGAATTGGTATATGATCAATCCCACCTGTGTGAATATCTATTTGTTTTAAAAATTTTGTTGATAAAACAGAACATTCTAAATGCCACCCAGGAAATCCTTTTCCCCACGGAGATTCCCACTGCATTATATGTTTAGGTTGATTAGTAATCCACAATGCAAAATCCGAAGCATTCCGTCTATCAGAATCTTTTTTACCTGTAGCTCCTTCTTTCAATTGCTCCAAATTAAGTTTACCAAGCTCAGCATACTTATCAAACTTTCCTGTATCAAAAGTCATCCCAACTTTTGTTTTGTAAGCAAATCCATTCTTCTCCATTTTTTGAACAAACTTAATCATATCTTTTACATACCCACTAGCATGTGGAAGTTTATTCGGTTTAAGAATATTCAAACTCTTCATATCTTTCAAAAAAGCATCTTCATATTTCCCTGCAACCTGCTTCACAGAAGACACTGTAATTTCCTTTCCCTCCCTCCTTAATGCCTTAATCATTTTATCTTCGCCTTCGTCCCCATCAGAAGTCAAATGCCCAACATCGGTAATATTCATCACATGATTAACTTTAAGCCCGTTGTACATCAAAACCCGCTTCAGAACATCAGCAAACAAATAACTCCGAAAGTTTCCAATATGTGCAAACCAATAAACAGTCGGCCCACAACTATAGAGGTTAACCTGTCCTTTCTTAACAGGCTTAAAAATCTGCTTCTCTCTTCCAAGTGTATTGAACAATTGTATTTCTGACATTCTAATCACTACTATTAAACATTTCCGTGCTTAAATATTTCTCTCCGCCATCTGGAAACACAACAACTACCAACCCACCTGAAATTTTCTCAGCAGCATAATAAGCAGCCCCAGAGCTCTGACCAACAAATAATCCCATACTAGCAAGCTCTTTGATTTTACATTTTGCCTGTTTGTCAGTAACCAAAACCACACCATCTACACTAAAAAGATCAAGAATTTTTGGTTTTTTATTTTTTGACAAATCCTTCAACCCTTGAATTTTTCCTCTCGGCTCAACTCCTATTATTTTAATTTTAGAATTTTTTTCTTTCAAAAATTTAGCCACTCCGGTAATCGTACCTCCACTACCGATACCAACCACCAAATGAGTTATTCTTCCAGAAGTTTGTTCCCAAATCTCTTTTCCTGTTGTCTCATAATGCGATTGAACATTGTATTCATTACTAAATTGATCAAGATAAAAATATCTTTCATCTTCAGACAATTCTTTCGCCTTTTCAATTGCATTATCCATATCTCCAGAAACCAAAATAATCTTTGCTCCATATGCTTTAATTATTTTTCTCCGTTCTAAAGACATTGATTCAGGCATAACCAAAACAGATTCATAACCAAGAGTAGCTGAAATCATAGCTATACTTATTCCTGTATTACCAGAAGTAGCATCTAGAATAATCTTGTCTTTACTCAACTTTCCACTCTGAATAGCATTCTTAATCATGTAGCTAACCGGCCTATCTTTAACAGAACCAGAAGGATTAAATTTCTCCATCTTAACAAAAAGATTATTTTTTATTTTAATCATAGGAGTATTTCCTATAAAACTCAAAATACTATTCATGATAATCCCTCAAGAAATATTTCTTAAACCGCGCATCACGAACAGAACTTATTTCCAAAACAAGTCCTTTAATTTTCAAAATAGAAATCGCATATCTAAGAGTACGTTCAGAAATATTAGCAAACTCAAGAATCTGTCCTCGTGTAACTTTGCCAGCTATTAGTGCATCTAAAACAAGTCTACTTGATTTTGATAATGCAAAGTCGTTCACCCATATGAGTCACCTAATTATATTCTCAGCCCCACCCCTTTTAAAGAGGTTCGATACCGGCAATAACTTATTAAGAAAAATTGGAGGGCACTTGCGCACCCTAAAAAACAAAAATTCTACATTCCAAGAAGTTGTTTAATTTTCTCTTGATCAAAACCTACGATTATATCTCCGTCAATATCAATCACAGGTACTCCCATTTGTCCACTCTTTTCAACCATTTCTTCTCTTGCTTTAACGTCTTGAGCCACATCCTTCATTTCAAAAGGTATTTGTTCAGCTTCAAAAAACGCCTTTGCTAGCACACAGAAATGACAACTTGATGTACTATACACAATTATTTTATGTTCAGCCATAATATCACGTCCTTGTATAAAACTATTGTATAAGACAGTAGTACAAACAATATAAAACCATCCTATAGATCCAATTATGTTTCAGAAAGGATTTATATAACTAACACCCAATTATCAATTACGCAGGGTTGGCAGATCGGCTTATGCACTCGCCTGCAAAGCGAGCCAGGGGAGTTCAACTGACCTTTTTGGAAAAAAGCTCAACCAAAAAGTCGAGAAAATCTCTCACCCTGCTCCAATTATTTTTTTAATAGTAGCATAGAATCTATAAAGAAATTAATTTTTAATTAAGCTTTCTATCGTGGTTGCATGGGTTGGTAAGGGAAATAATTTTTGGTTGAGCTTTTACCAGTTTTAGTACAGCTTTTTCTAAAAGGTGTTTCAACCCAACAAAAAGGTCACTTCCAATCAGCAATCGGAACTCTTCCACCTGTCAAAAATCTATGACATTCTAGAGCTGCCTTCGCACCTTCTCCCGCCGAAATCACTGTCTGCTTATACGGAACATTAGTACAATCACCGGCTGCAAAAACTCCTTCTTGAGAAGTCGCCCCACTCCCATTAACCTCAATTTCATTCATCGCATTAACTTTTACTAAATCTTTAATCGGACCAGCATCCACAATATAACCAATCTCCATGAAAACACCATCTACTACAATTTCTTTTGTAGATTCGTCTTTCATATTTTTTACTGTTACACCAGTTACAAATTTATCTCCATTGATTTTTGTTGGAACAGATGAAAGTAATTCTTCTATATTGTCTGCTGATTTAACTTTCTCCACAGTTGCTTCATCCCCCCGATATTCATCACGTCTATGTATAATATAGACCTTTTTTGCAATCTTAGAAAGTTCGATAACACCGTCTAGTGCTGAATTTCCTCCGCCGATTACTGCAACAGTTTTTCCAGAATAAATTGGCGCATCGCAAGTTACACAAGTGCTTAAACCTTTTCCTAAGAATTCTTCTTCTCCAGGAATTCCTAACATCCTAGGAGTTTTTCCAAAACCAAGTATAACAGCTTTACAAAAATATTCTTCCCCATTTGTTAAAATAACTTTAAAGTTCGGCTTATCAGAATCTTCTTTATTTCCTTCCCCAACTTTCTCAACTTTTTTCACCTTAAAAAATTTTATCTCAGCCCCAGCTTTTTTAGCCTGTCCCTCATACTCCTGCATTAGCTTAACACCAATAACATCTGGCGCCCCAGGATAATTTTCAATTTTCCCAGCCATAGTAGTTTGACCACCCAAATCAATAGAAAAAACTAACGTCTTCAATTTTTTTCTAGCTGTATAAAGCGCAGCTGTCAAACCAGCTGGCCCGCCTCCAACTACAATTACGTCATAAAGATTCATTTCAATAACCCCTTTTCGCTCTTATCCGTTCTTGTGCAATTTCTAAAGCAGCTGCACGCGCAGTAATTGATTTTTCTTTCGCCCGTGTTAACACAAGTTGTGTATTAGCAACAACTTTTTCTTCAACCATCTTCCACATCTGCTCAACTGTTCCTTCTACATATTCAACGTAAGAAGAAATTACTCCACCTGCATTAGCCACAAAATCAGGAACAATAACAATTCCTTTCCCTTCAAGTTCAGCCTCAGTTTCATAACTCATAGAAATATTTGCACCCTCAACAATTATTTTCGCTTTAACATTATTTTTATTTTCTTCGTGAATAACATCTGCTAAAGCAGCAGGCATTAAAACATCGACTTCTAAACCGAAAATCTGTTCATTAGAAATTTTATCTCCTTTAGTATGATTAACAACACTACCTGTTTCTTGTTTTGTTTTTAATAATTCATCATAGTTTAAACCTGCAGGGTCATGTATCCCACCTTTAGAATCTGTAACAGCCACAACCTTAGCTCCCCACTCTGTTAAAAATTTCATAGCAAATGTTCCAACATTTCCAAAACCTTCAATCGCTATAGATGCACCATTAATATTAATTCCTGCATGTGCTAACGCCACGCGAGTAGAATGCGCAACTCCAAAACCAGTTGAACCATATTCGTGTGGGATTCCTCCCATATCAGCTGGCTTCCCAGTACATGCTCTTGCATCACCATTAGCTTCAGCAAACCATTTCATTTCTCGTTCAGCCATGTAAACATCAGGTGCAGCTACATATTTTGAAGGACAAACATTAGCAATTGCACGAGAAAAAGCTTCTACAATTGCTTTCTTCTCTGCTTCAGGTAAATGTTTACCATCTGCAACAATTCCAGATTTTCCACCACCAAACGGCAAATCAGCAATAGCACATTTCCATGCCATCTCTCTAGCTAATCGGAAAACTTCTTCTCTGGTCACTTTAGTTGTCATCCGAATTCCACCTTTCGCCGGCCCCAGAACAGTAGAAAACAAACAAGTAAATCCTCGCATCCCTGTCTTAGGATCATAAACCTCTAATATAGTCTCCGGACCAAAATCATCTTGTTCAATAACCATTTACACCAACTCCTCAATAATAATATAACTCCGAAGGAGCTATAGATAATAGAAAACTTATTGCACTAGAAGTATTTATAATTCTCCCAACACCACAATCAGGTTTAAATATCTTTCCCTATGAGTATCCTTATGTTCAAATTCGATAAAGATCAAAAAGTTATGATTCTTTCAGCTATCTTTATAGCAGCTTTAGTTGCAGCTAATTTATTAGGGAATAAAATGACTGAATTATTTGGAGTAGTTACTTCTGTGGGAATTTTCGCTTATCCGATTACTTTCTTAATGACTGATTCTCTAGAAGAAGTCTATGGAAAGAAAAAAGTAAACTCTCTAGTGAACGCAGCTTTCTTGAGTTTAATAGTTGTAATTGCTCTTTTA
>Ga0233431_1002782_pt1 | contig 23159 bp, 17 predicted proteins | sample SI_118_April2016_FD_179867 | JGI IMG/M metagenome (GOLD analysis project Ga0233431, IMG submission 179867) | Seawater microbial communities from Saanich Inlet, British Columbia, Canada - SI_118_April2016_200_MG | ecosystem: Environmental > Aquatic > Marine > Inlet | place: Canada: British... | reverse complement strand
AACATTCTGAATTAAAGTCCTCGTGTTGATATTTTATTACATTAGCGATCTTCCAATCAAGGAAAACCTTTTTTCAAAGTAGGTCTTTTCACTCTGAAACACCTGGTCGGTTTAGTAAAATAGTGATTGGGATTGGATTTTCAGAAGTGAACTGGCATTTGCAAGCACAGCATAGCCTGGTTTGGACTTAATTTGGAGAAGAATGAATTAGCTCATTAACGTGCTTAAGTGAATCCAATATCTGCAATTTGAAAGAACGTCCTAGTTTTGAGAATCTCTAAAAGAATATCATGAACAGATTCTTGTGGCGGGTTTAACGAAAATATTTTATTCTTGCTTATGGTGGTGCCTCATTTGTGGTTATTTATTAATTTTATGAGTTAACTCAATAATCTCTGGGATACGTCGCTTCACTTTCGAACACAAGAATCAGTTATAACCCAACAACCACAATACTTGATTAAAACTCAAGATGGAAATGAGAAAAAATCAATTAATAATCATTTTGCTGACGACTGCTGTGCTTGTCATTCTGGGAAACGGGTGTACAACGGAAAAATTAGAAATTAACGTGAAGGCAATGAATTATCAAGGTTGTATGCAGCATTCAGGAGTCAAAAAATACTATACTACGTGGTTAAACAGAAATGCATTTTGTAAACGAAATACTGTTGATGTGAGAATTAAATAATTCAAATAATTCAGACAAGAGAAATGAAACCCAAGATTTGGACATTAACCTGAATGTAGCTTCAGTGTAGTCGAAACTTAAAAAAAGAAGACAAAAAAAAGGCTTGAGCCGTTGCCGGTTCAAGCCTTTTTTAGTACTGGTTGCGGGAGGAGGATTTGAACCTCCGACCTTCGGGTTATGAGTTCGAACAGTGTGATTTTCATTGATTTATATCAACCATTACCCATTGTTATATTTCGTTATAGATTCTTTATTCAAAAGACTCTACAGAGATTTAGCCTTGTTTTGGTTTGATAATAAAATCACCGATTATTACCTGTTAATATCCGCTGTTGACCACCTATATGACCACTAAAATTTGACTCCAAAATAGCCTATTTTCAACCCTGAATAATTTTCAATAGTCGGGGAAACTATCGCAGTTTTAATATAATAAACCAGAAGCCAATCTTCAATTTCCATAAGTCTATGTAATGACAACAGAGGAAATATTAGATGACATTTTTTTTCTAAATCGATGCCAAAGCCGTTGCTATTTTGAAATCTTGACCTTTTTTTTCTTTTCAAGTTCTATTTTACCACGTTCAACCAAATAAAAACCGTTGCCTGAAGTGGTGTATTTTATTTCTATCATACGCTCATAGATATCATGAACACCTTCAAAATCGTTTCTGACACTATCTCTTAACTCTTTGATCAGATCAGTCAATCTATCGGGAAGATCAGTAAGCATTAAAATAGGTCTTTGTCCTGCTTTAGCGGCGCCAATTGCATTGTTTAAGGCATTATATACTGATATCAAGACTTCATGCAGATAAAGCATTCTTCGATCATACTCAATATTATATACCCGATTTGCAGCAGCGTGTAATGCGCTAAAATAGAAAATAAAATCTTCAGGGTTCGTATTTTTTTTAACTTGATTTAAAAAGAACTCTATTTCATCAATCATCAATTTTTTTAAATCGTCTTTTTTCATTCGTTTCCTTTGTTTAAGCTTGAATCAGCATCTTTTCCGTTTCTTTTTTTCTTTTATAATCTTCGAATAGGAAGTCACTGCTTGCAGAGTTTACTATTGAACTCGGACACTTAAAATCTTCAGGAAATGTTTCTCTTTTCTTTCCAAGTATAAACCTGTCCTCTTGACCTGGTATCGAACGGATCGCCTCTGGGTAATCTCTTAAGATTCTAAGTTGATTATCCATTGCTACCCCTTGCATGGCTGTTCCTGATTCGTAGCGCGCAAAATTCTTTTTGCTAACTCGAAGCATTTTGGAAAACTGCTCTTGGGTTGCATCAAAGCTATTTCTAATTGTTTTAATCTCATTACTGGTTAAAAGGTGTTCTACTTTTCGGCGTTCATCGGTTAAAAACCGTTCAATCGCTTTTTCGTCCTTTTTCTTAAAAACGATCTCTTCACACTCTTCACAAAAAAAGACCTCTTTTGTTATTTCAGAGTTATTCCCTTTGTACTCAAACTCCAATCTCTTTTTTTTGAGTCGCAATTTTCCTGATTCGCAAAATGGACAGATAGCCCCTTCGTTAAACAATTCTTCGCTCTTCTCTTTTTGTTTATTCGTCATCATTTTTTTTAAAGGAGGTAATCACTAACAGTGGTTTGCTTTTGACAGTTTTGAATTTCAAATAGATTGAGATGTTTTTACTATTTGTATGGTAGACATCCTGCCATATCTTGTTGTCGTCGTACTGAGTCATCGATTTTTGAAATTCTTCGTTGGTTAAACTGTAAACGATTTCGATGATTTCCGTTTTTGAAAATCCCAATGACTGACCCGGAATCGTTGCATTGTGATAAGATGGAATGACCGATCCCTCATCAATTAACTCTCTTACCAACTTTAATGGGTAGTGCTTTGTGTTTTTTTCCATTCAATAAACATTCCCCAAAGTATCATCAAGATACTTTTTTATTATAATGGTTCCATTCTGTCAAATCAATGAAAATGATGAGAGCTCATTTCCCAATTGGCTACTTTTGATGGTTTTAAGTTGAAAAATGTCAGCAATGTCCGGTTAGGTTTTTGCAGAAAGCTGAATGATGAAACACGGATCGAACTTATAAGGATTTATTAGATTGTCTTAGTTTAGCGTAGCGAAAATAAGCCTTGTTTGAGCGAGGTAGGCGAGTTTGGCGGTTTTTCGTGAAGCAAACTTAGAAAATCTTTAAATCCTTATGCGCAGAGACGGGTTTTATCATTCTGCTTTTGTTTTGCAAAAACCTAACCGGACATTGCTGGAAAAATGTGGGTTTTGCTGATGTTTGCACACTTAAAACTTGATTTAGGGTTAGTATATCAGCCGTTGATTTCTAGTCAGAAGCTAACAGATTGATATCAAGAATGTCTACTGCCTCGTAGATAGTTAGCTGTTGTTCTCTGGGATTGCGGGACAGCCAATTAATCAGATATTGATTCATGAGAAACTGGCTATGCCTTATAATGGAGGGAAAAAGACTTTTGATCGGTGTGATTAAGTCCAGGCTGATTTCGCCGGTTTAAATTTATGGCAAGATTTGCAGTTGCTCACCCCTTCCTAAATTTACCGCTCCACAGGTGCACGTCCAAGTATTTCCAGCCGGTTCCGCAATTTCTGCAGCGACTTCCTCTGCCTCTTCAACCACCGGCAGGTCCTTTCCGCAATGCTTACAAACAATAGCCTCACTTTTCACCATCTCAGCACAGAACGGGCATTTTCTCTGACCGCCTGAAGCAACTTCTTTGCTCTCAATAGCGTCTTTATCTTCGCCCATCGCCAAGGCCACAATAATTCCGATCAAAGGGCTTAGGACTATTGACAGAAAAATGACCATTCCTGTTGGCCTACCTTTCTTTGCTGCGGTTTTACTTGCTACAACAGTCAATACGATCCAAATAATGATTATAAATAGAACTTCCATAAGATCCTTTTTTCAGTTTTTGATCTTCTAAAGGCCCAACCTTACAAAAACAAATCTCCTTTGAAAACAGTCCAATTAACTTTCTTTTTTCAACACAAACATCACCATATCAGTAAACTATCAGCCTATCCTGTATGGATAGAGCTTTCCCTCGTTTTGATTTTATGCGCTCACGTCAATATTTCAGATAAATGAAAATTATAGTATTGATCTAAATCGCTTTTTTATATAGTGTTTAGCTGATCCGTTTTTTAGCCGGAAATTTGATTACGAATTACTTTATCCTATCAGTCAATTTGGAAGAAATTATCCGTGAAAATGTAAATTATCTGACAATGTCTTCGGTAGGCAAGCTCAAGGACTGGTATCTTGATCTACATGAGGTTAAAGGCCTGTCATCCGTTCAGACCATCAAAGCAAGGTTGAAAAATATCTTGAGGATTCTTGGTGCTGATACAACGGTGAACCAGCTCAATAAAAAGCTGATTACGCAATATCGAAATACAAGAAAAGCAGAACCATCAACAAGGAGAAAGGATCAACTTGTAGCTGTCGCAACTGTGAACAAAGAAATCACCGCATTAAAAGTAATGTTGAACAAGGCGCTGGAGGATGAATTGATTGAATCTAATCCTATCGCTAAGAGCAAAATGGAAAAAGAGGATAATGTCCGGGAACGGGTATTGACCGATGAAGAGTTTGAAAGGCTGCTTAATACTTCTCCTGAACATTTGAAACCTGTTTTTATTACTGCTTTTTTTCAGCCGATGAGAAGGCGGGAAATAACCGGCTTAACCTGGGATGAAGTCGATCTAAAATCAAGACCCGGATTCATTAGACTGGCAAATAAACGGACCAAAGGCGGGAAGTCAGGTAGAGCGATAGCATTGCATCCAAGGGTCAGAGAAACACTGTCAAGGCTACCAAGTCGATTTAAGGATGGTTGTGTTTTCCTATATGAATACATGCCGGGCAAACATAGACCATTTGATGATTTCAAACACGCCTTTGATACAGCAAAGACCAAAGCGAAGATTGAAGACTTTGTTTTTCATGATTTTCGACACTGTGCAATCACAAATCTAAGAAAGGCTGGCAATGACTACAGTACGATCATGAAGGCAAGCGGACATAAAACCATGTCAATGTTCTTCAGATACAACATGGTAGATGAAGAGGACATTGCCGGGATGAAGTGGAAAGGTGAAGTAGAAAAATCATCTGAAGAAATCATCGAAAAACTAATTGCCGCTGGCCTTGATCCTGAAGAGGTCAAAAAAGCGTTTAATCAAGAGAAGGAAAAAGAAGAAGTGAATGCAGTCAATTTGGAACGATGACCACCTATATGACCACCTGGGCTATTTTGGAGAGCGAAAGCAGAAACAAAAAAAGGCCTGAACCTCTATGGATTCAAGCCTTTAATCTGGTTGCGGGAGGAGGATTTGAACCTCCGACCTTCGGGTTATGAGCCCGACGAGCTACCGAACTGCTCCACCCCGCGGTATCTGTTTCGAGTTTTTTAACTCTGTAAGTACTAAGCGTATACACCCATCCCATCCCTTGTCAAGAAGCAATTTCCATTATTTATCTTTTCAGCTCGAATTCTTTTCCACAGAGTTGTTTTTTTAATTTTTCTGAGGTTTAAGGCCAAAAATAATTGGAGTGATTCGTACTTCGTGATGCAGATATTTTCCTTTTCAGCCATTTTTCTTTATTAACAGATTAACCCGTGATGTTTAGTATTTTTTGCAATCATTCCCGATTTTCTCTTTCCACACCTATTTTATTCATGGTATTGGTTACAAAAACTAGATTCAGTCTTGAGCAACAAATAAATCTCATTATGAAACATGTAGTTGAACAGAAACGTCGCTTCGATATCCCCGTTCCAGTTTTTAGGAAAGCAGGAATACGTGAGGGAACTTTTCAACCTGTTTTGTTTGAATTTATTTGCTTTCTTTAATGAGGCATTCAAATCATTTTGCATTCAAAAGGTTAATGATATGGAAATAGCGAAAAATATCCTGTCTGTCTGTCAGCAAAAAGAGGAGTTGCTGCGCACTAAAATACATGATATCAGCAATATAATCAAAGATGACCCAAAAGCTGAGAACAAGAAGGCAATGGAGAAGTTTCTGGAAATCCTCTGTCCCAAATTGCCTGTAGAGATTTTAGAAATAGCTCAAACTGAAGAACTATATGAATTTATCAGACAACGCTATGAATTCATAGAAATGTCAATTCAAGAAAAAGTCAAGGTGTCGGTTTCGCGGTACACCATCAAACACCACGACAATCATCATTCCTCTGTCATACTTGAACTTATTCTGAAAGACCGCCCTTTTGTTGCAGACAGCCTTATTGAGCACTTACACAGCAAGAAACACCGAATTTCCCTTTTTTCCTACCCAGTAATTAATATCACGCAAACACCTGATAAGAAGATCGATAATATCGAAAAAATTTCTGACGATAGTTCTAATAACTACGTTTACTGTTGCTGCGTTATCGAAAGTTTCAATATGAACGATCAGAGCGATTTGAAAGAAGACGTCCTGTCGGTTATGCAGATGGTAAGCAATGTCACCGAAGATTACCCATCTATTATAGAAGTTGTTGAAACCTATTCCCACAAAGAGAAAAACGTGGAATCCGAATCACTGATGGAAAGTGAAAGGCGGCGTCTTTTTTCCTGGTTTAACGACGGAAATGTGATATTACTGGGCTCTGGTGAAATCAATAGGGAACACATTTCAGAATCCCTATCCTGGAACGAGATAATGAATCCGCTGGGTTACATTCGCAGAAAAAAGGAGGTCAATGATGAGAATCTACCTACAGAGATTGGCCGACTAGGCAGCTTTTTTCTCGAATCGGGTTTGATTATCAACATCATCGAACTCAACGAACTCTCGATGGTCCATCGACGTGGCCGTATTCAGTTGGTTTTCCGCCGCAAGAGAGATCAGAACGGAAACGTAAAAATCGTGTTTCTTTATATCCTTTTCACTAATAAATCACACAAGGCGGCGGCTATGGCGATTCCTCTGGCCCGTCTAAAAGTTAACGCCGTTTTGGAAAACTCTATCGATGGAGAGATACTCGAAGAAAAACATGGACATCAATATAAAATAGCCCATGACTTTTTCAATGTGATACCAAAAAGCGAACTTTTTCGACTGGACCGACCCGAACTGTCCTCCCTGCTTGAACAGTTTATGTACTTCGGTGATTTTCAGAAAACAAAAATGAGTACGTTCACGCAACCTTCTCGGCGGTATGCCCGTCTGACCTTTTGTCTGCCAAGCAATCGATTCAGCGAAGAGCTGTTCATCAAGATCGACCTGTTACTCAGCAAACATCTGGCTCACGAATCCGAAATCAAGTACTGGTTCTCATTGGGCCGAAATGCCTATTCCCATCATATCTTCTGGTTTCCCCAAGATCATCCGCAGTTGGATGACATTGAACTGGATGCACTAGAAAGTGACGTTGCCAGCCTGACATTAGGCTGGGAAGAGGATTTTCAGGCAAAACTGCGGGAGCTACCGTCGGAACAGAATAAAAATCTACCAGCAAGGTATGCCAATGTTTTTGGAAGCTTCTATCAGGCCATTTTTACAGCCAAAGATGCTATCAGAGATATTCAGTTTATTGAAAGCCTGCTCAGTACTGGCAGAGAGCAGGTCGATCTCAGGAGCGACAATAACAAAGGGGAATCTGTTGTTTATTTCTACTCTAAACGGTTTTATCATCTGACCGAAATCATGCCAGATTTACAGAACCTGGCATTGATTGTTATCGATGAGAATACGTATCAATTAAAGGTTGAAGCCGAAAAGTTTTACATCTATACCTATTACGTTAAATCCTTGAATGAGTTGGAAACAAGCTTCGATAGTTTTAAATCAAAATTTTGTGAACTTCTACTGGCTGTTCTGGAAAATAGGACAGAAAATGATGTACTTAATGGTCTCCTTTTGTCAGCCGGATTAAATCAGCAGGAGATCAATCTGTTCATATTGTATCGCAATTACTATTGGCAGATCGGAGCCCCTTATCTGCCTGTTAACAATAGCTTTATCAAGAATCCGGAGGTGATTCTTGCACTGAAAGATTATTTTATCGCAAAATTCAAACCGTCTGATGGTTTAATTCCACTGACACCAGAACAATTAAAACCTCTTGAAGACAGGGCTCTCAAGGCGATCGAGCAGGTACAAACAGTTGCGGAAGACATCATTTTTAAGACCATCTTCAACCTGATCCAAGCATCTATCCGCACAAATTTCTTCGATATGGATGAGTTCTCTGATATGGCTGTAAAGATTAAAAGCGCCAACGTAGAACGGATGCCATCACCCAGACCTCTGTATGAAATCTATGTTCACGGTACACACATAGAGGGAATTCACCTCAGAGGCGCCATGATTGCCAGGGGAGGTTTACGACACTCCGACCGTCCATCTGACTTCCGCTCCGAAGTTTTGGGCCTGATGCATACCCAGATGTTAAAAAACGTCGTTATCGTACCGGAAGGTTCCAAAGGCGGTTTCATTACTAAACGTCACACGGCAGACCGCGCAGGGCAAGTCGAAGAAGTCAAGATACAGTATAAGCGATATATTAATTCTCTGTTATCCTTAACAGATAATATTGTTGATGGACAAGTCGTCCCTGCCCGAAGCATTGTCCGTTACGATGGCGATGATCCCTATCTGGTTGTCGCTGCTGATAAAGGAACTGCAGTCCTTTCGGACACTGCAAATGAAATCAGCTATAAGAGAGGGTTCTGGCTCAAAGATGCATTTGCGTCTGGTGGGAAACATGGGTATGACCACAAGGGCATGGCTATCACAGCTCGTGGAGCATGGGAAAGCGTTAAATTACATTTTTTACAGGAGAATAAGGATATTCAAACCACCCGGTTCTCCGTGATCGGAATCGGCGATATGAGTGGAGATGTCTTTGGGAACGGCATGCTGCTCAGCCGATTTATCTGTTTGAAAGGTGCTTTCAATCATATTCATATCTTTGTCGATCCGGATCCAGATCCGGAAACTTCGTTTCAGGAGCGTGAACGGCTTTTTAATACACCTGGTTCAACCTGGATGGATTACGATCTGTCTCTACTCAGCTCTGGTGGCGGAGTATTCGATCGATCTGCTAAATCCATTCCCTTGGCACCGGAAATTAAAAAAATGCTGGGAGTCTCTTCTGAATCAGTCTCAGGTGAGGAATTGATCAAGCTTCTCCTCAAAGGCAATGCCGACCTTCTCTGGAATGGGGGAATCGGAACCTATATCAAGTCCCACAATGAATCTCATAGTCAAGTGAGGGATGCGGCAAATGATGGGGTTCGCATTGATGCGAAGCAATTGCGTACGAAAGTCATCGGAGAAGGAGGAAACCTCGGCTTAACTCAGCTGGCAAGACTGGATGCAGCCATCGCCGGTGTCAAATTAAATTCAGACGCCATTGATAATTCTGGCGGCGTTGATACTTCAGATCATGAAGTCAATATGAAGATTCTGATGGATAACTTGATCGATACTGGCCAGATCCCCTCACAAGAGGCGCGCAACCAGTTGCTGGAAATATTGACGGACGATGTAGCCGAGCTGGTTTTAGATGATAATAAAGCTCAAGGTCAGATAATCAGCATGGATAACGCCCGCTCAAAAAAAGATATTAAATCAATCCAGGATGCCATCGCATTCCTGACCGAGAAAAAATACCTGGACCCACATAAAGATATTCTCTCTTCAAAAGAACAACTGGAGGAACATTTCACAAACGGCATCGGTGTTCCACGTCCAGACCTATCTGTTTTGTTGAGTTACACCAAGATGCACTTCTACAAAGAGATGATTCAATCCGATGCATTGGATGACCCACTGTTGGATGATATTTACTATAATTATTTTCCACAACAACTGAAAAACGACTATGATATCACCCAGTATGCTCATCCATTAAAAAGGGAAATCATCGGCACTGTGCTGGTGAATAAGACGATCAACCAGGCCGGGATCATGCTACTGCCGCATGTTTTCTCAATCGTAGATGCCAGGGCCGCTGATATTGTGGTCGCCTATTCAGTCTTGAACCAGATTTTTGGTCTGGACGCCCTCAGGCAGCAAGTGATGGATGAATTGCAGATTACAAGCATTAATTCAGCTTATACCCTATTGATCAATATTGAGACATTTATATCTAACGTATTGATATGGATGCTTATATTCTATAATTCAGACGATATCCGGTTCTCCATGATTCAGAATTTCGAAGATATGGTGGGTGAATACCAGGATAGATTTGAACAATCGATGGACCCGGATGAGGCGCACCGGATTCAAAATATATGTGAGAATCTCATGACTCTAGGCATATCACCAGAACTTGCCAGGGACTTGAGTCGAGGTGAGTATATGCGGAACAGCATGGAAGTGATAGACATGGTCAAAAAATGCGATATCACCTTAGAGAACTCCATTTCACTTTCACAAAGTATCGATTCTATGTTTCATTTTAAAAGATTGAACAGCCGGATTATGCATCTGGAGGTCGAATCATCCTGGGGTAAAAAACACAGAGGGTTACTGTTACGACAGCTGCATCAATTAAAACAAGCCGTTTCGTATAAAATCCTCAATGATTATAAAAACATAGAAGACTTTGAAGATAAAACACAAAACTTTATTAAAGAGAACAAAGTCGCTTTCAAGAATTACCAGATCGATTACAATAATTTACTGAGTGCCGATTCCTTCGAGATGTGTGGTGTCGCTATTCTGTTTGATACAATCAACCTCATCTTGAATTAGAATCGTATGAGCCTGTTAAGTTTAATTTTTCCCCAAGACAGCCGACATTTCTTTGGTAAGCGTTGGCTGAATGTTTTGCTCCGTAGTGTACACCTCTGCTCATCCAGCGGATATGCCGGCGGTTTTCTATTCGATGTACCCGCAGAACAGCTGCGACTACTGTACATTGTAACGGCGATAACCGGCCTGATAATGATTCTTTTCGACGTCTTGTCTAACGGGGTTTGGCTGATACAGAACAGGGGCTGGATGATTATCCTGAAAGTCTTGCTGTTAGGTCAGCTGGCACTGCTCGATCCCTTCCAAAAGTGGGGTATATTCGGTATTATTCTCCTTTCAGGAATTGTTTCACACGGTACAGCAGGATTTCGATATTATTCCATCTTTCACCGTCGCATGATCGAAAAACTATAGAAAAAGTCAGCAATGTCCGGTTGGGTTTTGGCAGAAAGCTGATTGATGAAACCTGGATCGAGCTTATAAGGATTTATTAGATTTTCTTAGTTTAGCGTTGCGAAAATAAGCCTTGTTTCAGCGAGGCTGACGAGTTTGGCGGTTTTTCGTGAGGCAAACTCAGCAAATCTTTAAATCCTTATGCGCAGGGACGGGTTTTATCATTCAGCTTTTGTTTTGCAAAAATCTAACCGGACATTGCTGAGGTAACGTCAACTATTTTTAGTCATATGATTGAACTAAGCATTCACATGGATTCTGACATCGTTGAGGTTCTTGAATGGAAATGCTGCAACATTTCAAACCTCAATCTTGAGTTAATCTTTCACAATACGGGCGATGAAATAGTCGCCGCACCGAATGCGTTCACGCTGACGAATGGTATGGAGAGAGATACATTCCACAATATTTACCCCCCCTGGCCACAGAAAATATCCCCCCGTGACTATGCATCAATATACTGCAACATGGATGAGGCCACCTGGCAAAATTACCATTCACTTATAATTACAGATGAGAGTGGGACGGAACTTAGATTTCCGATTGATCATAAGAAGTAGGTAATGCGCCAGTTCGTCAGATTGCCTCCTTTTCCACAAAAGAGTTCAGCACCAGCCAGGTTTTGACATCGATTTTCACATCCTGACGTTCGCACAATTGCGCGGCTTCAGTGGGTGTAACCATCAGTGTCGTAATATCTTCCGAACCCTCATTATTTATGCTGGATGGTTCCCCTTCGCATTCAACATATACCATAACCACCGATTCATCACTCATACCGGAGGTCGAATAAACCGGCGGACTTTGCCTTAGAAAAGTGGTCACATTCAATCCAGTTTCTTCGTACAACTCCCTTTTGGCAGCTTCCTGAATTGTCTCGTCTTCATCTACCAATCCGGCCGGAAAACCGAATTGATATCCGGCCAGTGGAACCCTGAACTCTTCAATAATAACCAATTTGTTTTTGCCGATGTGAAAGGGGACGATGACGACAGCATCCGGTTTATTAAATTCACCGCTCGCACAGCGAGGTTCTGGTTGTCTTGAGGCAATCTGCCAGGCTTTTTGCTTCTGAAATCGGTCCAGATAGGTTATTTCATACATGTTCAGGTGGTGGTAATTTGTCACCTTTTTAATTTCTTTGATTTCCAAGATTCAGTTCCTTATAAATGGGGTTAAGGGAGAGTTTAATCTATTTTTACTCAACAATGTCCGGTCAGGTTTTTGCAGAAAGCTGAATGATGAAACCTGGATCGAGCTTATAAGGGTTTATTAGGTTTTCTTAGTTTAGCGTAGCGAAAATAAGCCTTGTTTGAGCGAGGCTGGCGAGTTTGGCGGTTTTTCGTGAAGCAAACTTAGAAAATCTTTAAATCCTTATGCGCAGAGACGGGTTTTATCATTTTCAATCCCGCTGCAAGGATGGCAGCTCCTATTGCGCCATTTTCCTGCGCAGTTTGAGTGACAATCAGTTCAGTATTTAGTTTCTGTTCCAGGGCTCTGACAACCCCGATATTCTTTGCTACACCGCCGGTCATCATCACAGGTTCAACAATACCCACGCGTTTGGCCATAGCAGAAACACGAACAGCTATGGATTCATGGATTCCAGCCATGATGTTATCTCTTGGTTCCCCTTTTGTTATCAGTGAGATAACTTCAGATTCAGCAAATATTGCACACAAGCTGCTGATCTTTGAAGGTTTCTCGGACCGCAAGGCCATTTTTCCAAACTCATGCAAATCAACCTCAAGCGCTCGAGCCATGACCTCTAAAAATCTGCCGGTTCCCGCTGCACATTTATCATTCATGGAAAAGTCCTTTACCTTCCCGTTTTCATCCAGAGAAATTGCTTTGCTATCCTGCCCCCCAATATCAATAATGGTTCTGACCTGTGGGTTCATATAGTGAGCCCCGGCCCCGTGACATGTTATCTCTGTAACGGCTTTATCCGCAATTCTGACATTGTTTCTTCCGTATCCGGTCGAGACAATCCTGTCGACAGCTTCCCGTTCTATCATCGACTCTCTAAGCAATTCATTAAAGACCGTTTTACCTGCAGCCTCAGAATGATAACCGGTAAAGATTACCTTTGTGCTCTTAATTTCTCCGTCAACATACAGAGCGCTCTTTGCGGTAATCGAACCAATATCAATTCCAACTGTGATCATATCATCTCCTGATTTTCCGGACAGTGTTTCTCTGCTGGATTTTCATTTCAAATTTTAATTAAGTCGTATATCTTCTGAATTTACTAACAATTACAAATTTTTAGAGGAACTATTCTCGATTGTGAGACGCGCTGAATTGGGATTGCAAACCCAATCTGTTCCGCAATGACCGCTAGCAACGAAAATACGGCTGTTATTTTTGTACGATCCCTATGCGTATAATTCTAGGAGACAGTTGCCTTTCAGTAAACGAGAAACTCTCTGGAATCATGCGATGTTTAACAAGTTTTTAAATAAATAGGGAAATATTAAGCTAAATCTGATTCATGCAATTGTACTTTATGAGTCCCTCTGGTACGTTACGGAACAACACGATGGGCTTCTTTAGCGATTATTGCCCAAGGGCATAAACCATGATGGAAATCGAATAACGGTTGTATTTTTAATTTCCCGATTTCTGAACTAATCATCCAGGAGAAAAAATGAAGGACGTTGTAATTGTTTCCGCCTGTCGCTCCGCGATCGGCACATTTGGTGGATCACTTAAAGACATGAATGCACCTCAGATTGCAAAACCGGTTATGGAGGCTGCCATTAAAAGAGCCGGTATCGATCCAGCCATCATCGACGATGTTCGCTATGGTAGTTGTATGGAGCATGCCGATAATCTGAACGTCGCACGGGTCAGCTCTTTGATGGCTGGCGTTTCTGAATCCTCAACTGCTGTGACACTTAACCGTGTTTGTATTTCTGGAATGGAGGCTGTCATCTCAGGTATGGCCATGATTCAAGCAGGCGTCTTCGATGTCGTTCTGGCTGGGGGAGTTGAACATATGTCAGGAGCTGAATACACGGTTCCCGCTGCTCGCTGGGGGTGCCGTCTGCAGGATTCGGTTTTTGTTGATAGAATGATCCGAGGCCTGCATTGTGGATCTCATCTGACAAAAGACGCGGATCAGGGACCGGTTAATGCGGAAGAAGCGCCACTGAAACATTTTGTTGGAAAACCCTATATTATGGGGCACACGGCGGAGTTTGTAGCCCAACACTTAAACATCTCCCGCGAAGAAATGGATGAAGTTGCCCTCAGGAGTCACAATGGTGTCGAGCGTGCGACACAGGACGGTTCCTTTAAAGATGAAATTGTGCCGATTGAAGTTCCCCAGCGCAAAAGACCTCCCATTATATTTGATAAAGATGAACATTTCAGGCCCGGTCTGACCATTGAGGATCTGCAGAAACTGCCAGCCGCCTTCGTACCGAAGATTGGCAAGGTCACAGCGGGAAACTCCAGTGGTTTGAACGATGGCGCAGCAGCAATGATACTCATGACAGAGGATAAAGCCAAAGAACTGGGATTAAACCCCATCGCAAAAATTAAAGCGGTTGGTAGTGGTGGATGTCACCCCTCAATTATGGGTTTGTCTCCAGTACCTGCTGTCAAGAAACTGATGAGCAGTAGCGGACTTAAAATAGCAGATTTTGAGCTGGTTGAAGTCAATGAAGCTTTTGCAGCACAATATATTGGATGTGAAAAAGAGTTGGGATTGAATAGGGAAATTACCAATGTGAATGGATCGGGAATTGGTATAGGACACCCCGTGGGAGCGACTGGTGCAAGGTTAATGATCACTTTGATACATGCCATGCAGAAACGTGGGAACACCCTCGGCATGGCAACCCTTTGTGGTGGCGGTGGTGTCTCTATGGCCTGCGCCGTTGAATTGATGTAAAAGTTGCTTTCCTATGTAGTGCCTGGATACTGCCAGTTTAAGCGGAAACTGAAAATGGATAGAATGATGCTTATCCATTTTCGGGCGTCAGGCTTCAAATTTCATAATGACCGCTCTGTCAGCAGTTATTGCCTGAAATCTGGGGCAGACGAAGATTTGAGAAGATGTACAGCATCTTGGTACGTTAAAAACATTTAGCTCTGATTTAGCTCTGATTTAGATCTGTTAGGAGCCTGTCTTTATCCAGCCAGATCCTGTTTACAAAGTGCTGAAATCTTTCCTTAAAAGCGGGATCATTATAATAATCACCTTTCAACTCTTCCGTGATAGGTAGATGTGATACCCTCACTTTGATGTCACCCACACGACCACAAATATAATCCCAAAATCCCGCAACTTTGGGCGAATAACAAATAGTGACATCCAGGATTGAGGTTAATTGATCACCCATTGCTGCCAGAACAAATGCCACTCCTCCCGCTTTGGGTTTCAGAAGATGGGTAAATGTGGACTTTTGCCTCCTCTGCTTCTCATTTGTAAATCGGGTACCTTCCACAAAATTCATGATTGAGACAGGAGTGTCTTTAAAACGTGCACAAGACTTTTTTGTGGTTTCGATATCCTTCCCTTTGAGGTGGGGATACTTTTCCAAAAAGGATTTTGAATATCGTTTCATATAGGGGTAATCAAGAGCGTACCAGACCAGATTAAACATTGGTATCCAGGCCAACTCTTTTTTAAGGAAAAATCTAAAATAGGGTATTTGATTGTTGAGCACCGATTGCAGAATGATAATGTCGGCCCAACTCTGGTGATTGGAAAGAACCAGATACCAGTCTTTCATGCTTAGTTCTTCAGCGCCTTTCACATCGATCTGAATTTTATTCACAGATTTGAAGAGAACATCGTTCCCTGAGGCCCAGACGGTGCACATCCAGTTCAGTACGACATCCATAGGTAGTCGGATCATACGAACGGGAAGAATGATCTTGATGATCATAAATGGCATCAAAAAAATAAGCCAGAAGAACAGGTTAAAAAGTAACAGAAAAGACATGAATACACCACGCACGTGACCAGGTATCGATTTCAGCATAGCAAATTGTAGAATTGGTTTATGACCTTCTTTTTATAAAACAGTCCGGGATCAATCATGTTCCCTCGAATGAAGCCCGAATGTTAAGGATGGGGAGTCTTCTGTCTGGTTTTAAACAGATAGGAGTTACCCTCTTTCACAACATCCAGTCCGAAGAGAGAAATTGTTTCAATTAATGGGCGTCCCAGAAGAAAATCTATCAGGTTGGGATCCAGTTGGCCCTGCTCGATTATCATGGGCCGAACAGCAAGATCATATTTTATCATTTCCAGAACAATCTCTTTAGCATCGTTTTCAAGATTCCCCTTTCCTGCTTCAAGTAAAAGCCTGATTTTCTGATATGAGCATTCCTGCTGGTGATCCTCGATAAATTCCCACAAGCCATCAATCCCCGAAATAAGATCCTTGCGCACCAATCGGTCCACAGCGTACACTTTTTCAATTTCTCGGGTATCCCAGCATTTCAGGCTGCGGCACTCAAGAGGTCTACTCTCATATATGCGGCAACTATTGTCTTCCAAATCCAGAAAAACACATGCCCATGAGCTCCCTACACCCTTGATTTTGATAATATCTGATTCTGCAAAAATGATTGTATCTTTTACATTATCATAAATCGGCTCACCTTTTCTAATCGTGTAAATATCAGCGGTTTTGATACTGCCTTTCTCAATCAGTTTCTTATCTGTTAAATGAAAAGCGGGTCCACCTTTGCTACAGCATATTCCACAGCGGTTGCACCTGTCCTGGACTTTAGTAGCGTTTTCAAAATGTAGAGAATGGTTCTGTAAATTGGCCTGTCTGCTCATTAGGAGGGATATTTGACGGTTTTCAAAGGTAACGATCTATCTAGGTATTCACATATTGTTATAAGTCGGCCTTTTGATAAATTCCTTTATCTACCGGAAAATATCAACCGGATTTTCACCTGTTCAGGCTTCTGAACACTTCCCTTTAATTGTATATATTTTGGATAGGAAAAGGTAGCCCCGAATATATAGTCAACAAAACAATAGCTTACAAAAGTTTTACTTTATTACTTCTTAACCTGTACACATTCACTGTGAAAATGGGATACTATTTGACAACAACAGTCCTATGCCATAAAGAAGTCATTCATTTCATTCGCAAATTCAAAGGGGAGTGAGGGAATCATACTTTTATTTGCAACTGCAGTTAGCAGATCCGAGGTCTGTCAGTATTGGCATTCAGGAAAGCTTCAATCAATAAATCCATTCGAAAAACCCACAGACTAATCCAAATTTACCTTCAAGAGTAATCATGCAAAGCGCAATTGATAGCAGTATGGAAAGCCAGTTAAAAACTAGGCCGACCTCATTTATCGTCAACTTGCTGTTTCATCTCCGCGGAATCGTCTCAATTGGTTATTTAGGAATTAACACACTTTTTTGGGTCGGATTTCTTTTTTCCGTGACTATATTTAGATTTGCAATCCCCCTGAAACCGTTTCGGTCTCTATTTGGTAAAACAGCCACACTCATTGCAGAGAGTTGGATATTTTTTAACAATCTGGGATTGATTTACACCCGTAACATTGCCATCAATGTCACCGGTATCGAAGAGTTGAGCCGAAAAGAGTGGTATCTAGTAATTTCTAATCATCAAACCTGGATCGACATTCCCATTCTGCAAAAAGTTTTTTTTAAAAAAATCCCATTTTTGAAATTCTTCCTGAAGAAAGAGCTGATCTGGGTTCCATTTCTAGGACCTGCATGGTGGGCGCTGGATTTTCCTTTTATGAAACGGTATTCCCGAGGGGTTCTAAAAAAGAAACCCCATCTGAAAGGAAAAGATATGGAAATTACGCGCAAGGCTTGTAAAAAGTTCAAGGATATACCCGTTTCCATCATGAATTTTACAGAAGGCACTCGATTCACTGAATCAAAACATGAACGCCAGAAATCTCCCTTTCAAAACCTGTTAAAACCAAAAGCAGGTGGAATCGGATTTGTATTGTCAGCCATGGGGAATCAACTTCATTATATCCTTGATGTGACAATCTCATATCCTCAAGGAAAACAGAGTTTTTGGGCCTTTCTCTGCGGTAGGGTGAATGAGGTGAATGTTCATGTCGATAAAATACCAATATCTAACGATCTTTTAGGGGACTATGCACAGGACAAGGCTTTTAGAATCGGCTTTCAGCAACGCTTGAATGATATCTGGAAGAAAAAAGATACTCTGCTCAATCAGCTATAAAAAGGCCAACCTTCCCATCTCTCGTATTGTTTATACGACATGTGACTGGTCAACATGCCAGTCCGCCATTCAGAAAATCCACATGCCAGTCATCTACCTAAAGTTACTCCCTGATATACAAGGTAGTTCTCATTGTAAATGAGTAGCTCACCGGGCATATCTTGAATAAATACACAAAACAGATCATCTCATAAATTTGTTGAGGGAATCGCACGGATTTCCAATTCTATCGCTGATGGGAAACAAATTGTTGCCAAAAGGATTTTGAAAGTGCATGGTTGATTGAAACGCTGGCAATATGTTACGTAAATCGTAAATATCCTGCTAATGACGTAAATTCTGCATTTAGAGACAACCTCCACTCCGTCTTTTCGGTTTTGTTCTTTGGCAAAAATACAGCTTTATATACTGTTTTTACAAATTATATCCAGGGAATAATCTGTTCATGACTGATATTGTCTTTTTTGCTTATTTCGATAATCGCAACTTAAATTTTTGGTAAAAAAATAAGGTAACTATTCACTACATTACCAGAGCTGGGGGGATTGTGATTCAAAACGATGGGAAACAGGACGTTTCCCAACAACTCCAGGGATGGATTCATGTGTGTTTTGAATCATAATCCTGTCGGCGGGACGCGTACTGAATAGTTATAAAAATAATTGTGTTTTGTTTAGTCAGAAAATTCTTAATACTCCCTTTATTGCAACGGCTTAAAATGACAGTCTCTTTTCAACCACCGAAAAACATTCCCCTGTATGAAATTCTCCCAGCAGAACCTCTTCTGCTCATGGGTGCGGGTCCTGTCCCAATTCCGCATGCGGTTGCACAGGCAAATGGTGTTGTTATCAATCATCTGGGCGAAACCATGAATCGCGTGATCGACCGTGTGAAGGTCATGGGTCAGTATGCTTTTCAAACCACCAGCAATAAAATAATGGGAATCGCCGGTCCATCTTCTGCCGCCATGGAAATGGGAATCACTAATCTGCTTTGGAAAGGACGGAGTGCACTGATACTATGTAATGGAACGTTCAGTAGCAGGATGGGTGACATGGCAGAAGCGGTTGGTGCTGACATCACAATTCTGAAAGCGGAGGAAAAAACTGCCATTTCGATAGAGATGGTTGAGACCGCCCTTAAGAAAAAAAAATATGATGTGGTGACGATGGTTCAAGGTGAAACTTCCTGCGGAGTCTGGAACCAGGAGCTTCCTGAAATAACGAAACTGTGCAAACGCCATGGGGCGCTGACGATCGTCGATGCCGTCTGCACATTGTCAACTATGCCATTGGAAATGGATAACTGGCAGATCGACGTTGTCATTTCAGGTGGGCAAAAGGGGATCTCCACCATACCGGGTGTTTCTCTCATCGCTTTTTCCAAAGAAGCCTGGCAAACCATCGAAAAAAGAGATTCAAAACGAGTGCATTGGTGTCTGGATGCTTTGAAGTCCTACCAATTCTGGGGAAATCATGAATATCACTACACGGCTCCGGTTCCAGGTATTCTAGCAATGCATGAAGCTTTGAGATTGATTTGTAAAGAAACGCTGGAAGAAAGGTTTTACAGACATTATACCAGCTCCATGGCGTTGCAAAAAGGCATAACAGCTATGGGTTTACAGCTTTTCGTTCCTGAACAGTACCGCCTGAATACTGTCGTTGCCATCGATATCCCAGCTGGCGTTTCAGCTGACAAAGTCAGGAAAATTATGGCCGACAAGTTCCATGTTGAAATCTCGGGAGCATTCGGATTGAACATCATCCGAATTGGCCAAATGGGGGAACAGTGTCGTTCCCATAATCTGTTCAAAACCTTGTATGCCATGGGTATGAGCTTTCAACAGGCGGGATTTACCCTTAAAGTGAGTGAGGGCATGGCGGCCATGGAAAAGCGGTTGGCCGAAGATCCAAACCGTCTGGTCACCTAACGACATGGGCTGTGTTGGGGATTAGTAATTAATATAGACCGGTGTTGATTCTTTTCCTTTTTTGATCAACTGCTTCTTTTTCTTGTCCAGATCAATAAATTCTCGGCCCCAGTCCATTGCATTTTTGGCCATGGATTTTTCAAAACCCATCTTCCCGGCTATATAATTAAAATACTCTATTTCATTGGCATTGAGTTTATCGTCTGTAAAAGCGACAATTGCCAGTGAAATCAGAATTTTCGTTGCGGTCACCCGGTCTGTTTTTAAAACCTGTAATTTAGGTTTTTCGCGGATTTTGACCATTTCAACAATCTCGTTGATTATCTCAGTATCTTCCAGAAAACTGATCGATTCTCTCAATATCGATAGTTCAGCGTTCGTGACAACCCCGTCTGCCACGATAATTCCGGCAATAGCCTTTGCAGACCATATTTTCGCAATTTCGGGCAGATTATCGATAAATGTTGCAGACATAGTTTTATCGTTTTTTCTGAGTCGGAAACAATAATCGTTTTAGGAAAGGTAGAACATGAACTTTTACGGCTGTGCCCGGATAGGCCTGACATCGCTAAGAAACATTATCAGGTCCCTGCTTTATTAGCAACAGTACCAGACTGAAATCTAGAAAAGGTCCCTCGGTTATTCCAGTTTTTCCTGATCTCAAGTTTGTTAATCACTCATTTATCATGCTATGCTAGTATATTTACTATTTTATATTGCGTGTTTGAAGGAGAAAATATGCGCACCAGCAATGCTATTCCAGCCAACAAAAACGAGATCACAAGAAAGAAAATTGAACTGGTTAAATTTTAGACCTATTGTACCGCGAAAAACCTTCTGCAGGATTAATGGATTGACAGAAAGGCGGTCTCGTCGTTAAATTTCAAAAAGAAGCAAAATTAGTATGTGATGGTCGGGTTTCATCACAGGTTCCACTCCCAGGTAGATCGTTTCAGCACATATACCGCAATGAAAGATTTCATTCTTCCCAGACAGAACAGCAGTAATACGGCACAGCCGTCTAAAAACCTGAAACCCAGTAACCGTCAGCCCTTCATACTACGGTATTTTTTTCTGATTTGTGCGGTCTTACTGTTCTTGAAAATTGGATATCATCTGCCGGATCTATTCTCATCCCCTCCAGACACATTGAATATTCATGGAAACCGAATCCTGTCTGTGGACTCGATTCGCCAATATCTGAACCTGAATGAAGGACAGTCTTGGTTCAGCCTGGATCCGTATTTAATGAGCATTCAACTACGAAAGCACCCTTGGATTGAAAAGGTACTTGTCCATCGTTCTCCACCATTAACAATTGATGTCCATCTGACAGAGAGCGTCCCTGTAGCGTTTCTGAAAACAGCGGATAAACTGTTTCTATTGGGAAAAGATTATTTGATTTTAAAGAATTTTCAATCTTCAAGATCGTGGGATCTGCCCATTATCGTTAATAGAAGTTTTCGTAATATCGTCCCGGGTGACATTTTACAACCAACGGAATTGAAAAGGGCATTCCGCCTGATGTCATTGTTGAAAGAGAATAAAATCTTACCCTTGGGCGCAATCTCAGAGATCAACATCACGGATCCGTTCAATATCGTGTTGGTCACCAGCCCGGATGGCATTAAGATCATCATCGGTTTTGAGAATTTTGAAAATAAGCTGGCCAGCCTTTCCCATATCCTACCTGAGATTTCGAAATCCCGTAATCGGATTAAGTACATAGATCTGCGTAATATCAGGGGTGTCGTTGTCAAATATAAATCATCCTGACATAGTAGATGCCGATCACATACATTCCATCGACTCGATAAACGCCTCCAGCCTCGTCTCAACTTGGGAATCAGAATAGACACGTGGATCATTTTGATCGGCCTCAATTACCACACCAGGTTTTCCGGTTAAGCGAGTAACTTCCTCCTGTAGCTGATACATACCCAGAGAGTACGGTTTGCAGGATCGATTTGAATGCATAATAAACCCAGTCAGGGAAAGCTCATCTATTAATTTGCCAAGATACTTAATTCTCTCTTCAAATCCCAGGTTGATATAGGTAAACAGATATGAAACCGCCAGTTTTTCGTAGTTATCATCTGTTTTAAAGTCATCATTGCCCAGTCCTCCCCAACTATTCGTGTAGGTAGCTACTACCAGAGCACATTTCTGTGCATCAAAAAACTCGGAAAGTCGCCTCATTTTAAACCAGATCGGCAGATTATCCCATAAAACCCTGTATTTCTCATTTGGAATGGATCCGATTTTTTTCTGCGCATGTTCCGCTACTTCTGCATAAAGTAAGTTATAATAATCTACACAGGACTGAGTCCCACGAAGTGTTACAATGGGCCCCATATGTATAAAAGAGTCCAGGCTGTTTATCGGCGAAGGAATTGTCTTTGCGAGACCCAATATCTCCTTCCATTTATTGGATGCGGTAACAGCCAGATCCATCGTTTGCACCATACGTTCATGTTCAAACGGTCGTTTTAGAAAATTTGAAAGAAATTCTTCAAGATCCTTGAACTGCATTATCGTATAATCCACCAGATCCTGCGAAATGCCATTATGTAAAAACGGCGTATCCACAATAAACAACGGAATATTATATTTTCTGGCAATAACCTCATACCACTTTATGACCGTTTTACAGATATTAGTTGAGCATAATAGCAATTGAGGCTCTGGCAGCCCGCCGATGGGACCACCCTTGGATATATCAGCCCCAAAATCAGTTCGAGCATAGGCACAAATATCCTGTGAAAAACCCGCCGCCTCAGCCACTTCCATCATCTCGACTGCTTGATGGGAGGACGCACACATGGCCGCATGATTCTCAGGATACACGGGAATTATATCCATCGCGTATAAAAATTCAACAGGAGCTCCGCTGGTCACCCAGGCTATAGGCTTTTCTTTTGTGGTCTTTGCTTCAACATAGTATCCGGTCATGATCTCCTTCATTGTGGAGATCGAATTAAAAGCAGTCATTTTTCTATCCTCCCAGCATTTCACTTAAAGCATTAATTCGTGTCTCGATGGCATCAAAATTTGTCATAGTTAACTCTATATCAATAGACGTAGTTGGTATATTTTCTGATTTCAGTCTAGCCTTCAGTTG
>Ga0233431_1002777_pt1 | contig 23209 bp, 17 predicted proteins | sample SI_118_April2016_FD_179867 | JGI IMG/M metagenome (GOLD analysis project Ga0233431, IMG submission 179867) | Seawater microbial communities from Saanich Inlet, British Columbia, Canada - SI_118_April2016_200_MG | ecosystem: Environmental > Aquatic > Marine > Inlet | place: Canada: British... | reverse complement strand
TATTAACATTCATTTCTTTCGAGATGATGCTGGCCAATGTTGTCTTTCCCAGGCCAGGAGGCCCATGTAGAAGAACGTGCTCAAGGGGTTCATTTCTTTTTTTCGAAGCCTCAATTGAAATCTTCAAATTTTCCTTAAGTTTCTTTTGACCGACGTATTCTTCAAGAGTAGTAGGCCTAAGTTTGTTTTCAAAAGCATTCGCATTTGGTTCTGCTGGAGAAACAATGCGCTCTTCAGACTCAAGAGCCTTGGAAGACGTCTTCGGCGGATTTTCATCATCCCTAACGATCAAATTAATTTGGTTTAATTCTGTAAATAAATTGTCTAATCCCTTCCGGATCCGGAGCTTCCGTAAATTCAATAATAGACATGTAAGAAGCGGTTTGTACCGAGAAAGTACCATAATCTAAAAACCAAAAAGTAGAGAGAATTCCTTTTTCTTTGGTAGTAATATCCTGGATATCAGTAAGCTCAGCCTCGAACTCATCTCTTTTCGTGAGATACTTCCAATCAATTAGAATAATTCGGTTATTAGTAACGATGAGTCTATCAAGCCAATAAACCAGTGCCTGATATATGAGAATCAGAATAAAAACAAACACTACTATCAAATGGGCCCAGATATAAACCTTTTGAGACATGGTTGGCCCAAAAAGATACAACAACAAAAAGAACGGAAAAGAGCCAAGAATTATCTTCAGCAAGTCGAAAACAAAAGGGGTTGGGTGGTGATGATAAACTTTGAGAATTTTTTCTCCTTCGCGTAAATCCATAATTTATAGTAAAATCAATTCAGTAATCTTATTTTATAGTATGTCGAAGTATTTTCAAGCTAGATGGCAATTAAAAGACTTGGTTCTCGTACTGACGGTCACAATTCTATTGTTGGTATTGGTCGATGCAGCTATTTATTATTCTGGATTGAGAGATTATTACGCAAATCTAATTGCAACAGGGGAGGGAGCTTGGGTCAAAGAGTTAATCATACTGGGATTGTACTTCATTCAAAGCATCATTTTGTTGATTCCATTGTCAGTTTTGGTAATAAAAAAATACAAATGGAAGTGGAAAGAGTTTGGATTTAACAGGTTTAAACCATTCCAACATTTAGGACTTGCGCTATTAGGTTATTTATTTTATGTAGGTGTAAGTTTGATGATAGCGGCCTTGATAGTTTTCGGAGGAATCAAAATCCCTGGATACCAGATTCCTGAACCAACCCTGCCGTTGTTCGGAGAAACAGGTCTAGCGATCACAATCGCGGCTATAGTGATAATCGGAATAGCTCCAATCCTTGAAGAACTCTTCTTCCGAGGATTTATCCTGCAAGGGCTGGTGAATAAAATCGGTCCATACTTCGGCGCCGTTTTGACCGCTTTGTTATTTGCAATAGTCCACCTTCAATTCGCAAGTTTTATTCCTATTTTCATTCTAAGCCTGATTTTAAGTATACTCTTTATCAGGTCTAAATCGATTTGGCCCTGTATCATTTTCCACCTAATCAACAACGCAGTTGCGTTCATGATTGAACTCCTAATGATAAAGGGAGTGATTCCACTAGACTTCTAAGAAGTGGCGAGAAATGCGATCCGAAGCGAAAACAAAGTCGCATCCTTGTTGTAGCGGAGGAGAAAAAGCGATGAAAAATTACGACAGCCAGGAGTAAAATTTTTCAAGCTTTTTCAGTATTTCCCCACTGAAGACGTTTTTTTAAGAAAACAACTAGACTTAATCTATAAAAACTACTAAAATTCCCCGTGAAATCCAGACAAACATTAGACCTACCGTGCGCCCGTAGCTCAGCTGGATAGAGCAGTGCCCTTCTAAGGCAAAGGTCACAGGTTCGAATCCTGTCGGGCGTACCATTTAAAAAAAAGCTCAGCTCAAGGCTGAGATTTTTTTAAATCCGTGTTACGGGGCAGGGTTAGAAACCTAGGTTCGCACCGAAAAACGACTCGCCCCACAAGGCGGGGAGTATTTGAGGCCTCGACCTCGAAGTGAGCAAAGCGAACGAGAATGGAAGAGTATCCTGTCGGGCGTACCATTTAAAAAAACCTCCCCCTTGCAATTTCCAAGCGACCAATATAACATCGCATCCAACATTTAACAAAGCATCACTATGACAAAAAAACAACTAGCACCAGCGGAAGAAGTTCAATGCGCAAGAACAGTAGATCCAAAAAATGCACAAAGAGCAGAAATAAGACTTAAAGAAGGAACAGACATGACTCTAAATTTAGAAGGAACAAGAGGAGCCCCATACTCAGACATAGAAATAACAAGACAAGGCGCATTAACAGTCGTTAGATCTACCAAAAGTCTCGAAGCACTCGAACCAATGATAACAGCCATGAGAGATGACGTGGACGTCGTGGTAGAGTTGTTCACCGAACAAGCCGTAGACCCAGAAACTCTATTCCCACAAGAAAACGAGGCCTAATTCGCCATCACCCTCCACATGGCTTCAGCCACATCAGCTCTTTTCATACCAGTTGAAGGCCAAGCACGAAGTTTGGAGTCAATAATATTCTCATCTTTTGCATATTCGAAATAAGGAGCAAACCAATCGTTGTTATCGACGTCAACAAAAGGATCTTTATTGACGCGACTAGGAATATCTACATCCATAGCCGAGAATAGAATCTTGAAGAATTCTGCCTTACTAACGACATTAGAGGCCTTGAAATTGCCATCATCATATCCTGCAACAATAGATCTCAAATGTGCAGTAGAAACATATTTGTAGTACCAAGCAGAGTCTGAGACATCGTTATAAGGAAGATTAGACTCTTCAATCTGAGCATTAATTCCTTCCAAAACAAATTTCAGAGCTTCAGCTCTAGTAACAACTTCCTCAGGCTTGAATGTGCCATCCGGATATCCACTGATAACTCCATTCTCAGCCAAATATGTAATTGCTTCATAATTTGAATGACTCTCAGGAACATCAGTAAAAGATGTAAGCCCCACTTCAACTTCAGGAGCGACAGATTTACTTACTTCAAACCAATCTGAGTATTTAACTTTTTCACCATATGATAACTTGATCTTTGATTTTCCAACCTCAAGATCTGAAATATTCAACTTAACCTTACCACCAGAAAGCTCGCTGTCAGTAATTTTTTTGTCAGAAATATTTCCAACATCATTATTCAAAGATAATCTGATAACCCCATCGAAAGAGCCGGTATATGTATTGCCATCCTCGTCATTAACATAAACAGTGAAATAAGCAGTCTCTCCTTCTTCATACTCAGATCCAACAACGATCTTGAAAGTCAAAGAATGCGCCTGCCCAGGACTAGGGGCAGCTGGCGGGGTATAAGTCTCAACTTCGGGTTCATCCACGACCTCGGGCGTATCGACAACCGTAGGCGTATCAACAACCTCAGGTTCATCGACGACTGCAGGCTCATCAACCTCCTCTTCCTCATAAGTAGCGGCATTCTCTACAACAGAAGCGCTTGGATCTAAATATTTTTGAACATACTTCATAGGATTAACAGTAGAGGCAACACCTCTATCATAACCAAGACCACTGTTTACAGCTTCAAAGAAACTTAGTCCAGCATCACTAGACTCTTGCCAAGTAAATGGCCAGTAAGGATGCCAGTCAACCTCATCATTATCCATCTGAAAATGCAGATGTGGAGTCGTCGCAGTTCCTGTATCACCAGATAATGCGATCTGATCTCCCTTGTCTACGACCTGTCCTTCAGACACCAATATCGTGCTCAAATGTGAATAAGAAGCATAATAAGTCGTAAGATCATTTTCACTATTAATAGTAGGGAAGTTTTTATGTTCAACAACAACATGATGTCCAAACCCGCTTGAGATATTACTAACTTTCACAATAACTCCATTCCCAATCGAAAAAACTGGAGTCCCTGTAGGAACTTTCATATCTAAGGCCAAATGACTTCCGCTGTATTCAACAGAATCAAGACTATAGTCTCCCATATAAGGAACACTGTATGTAATCTTTGCATTTCTCAAATCCTCAGTAGAAGGATCTCCCCATTCAAGTTCATCAAATGAAGTATGAAAATCATTCGAATTGTAATAAGGAGTATCAATCAGCTTGGAAGCAGGAATCGACGTGTAAGAATTATCGTATTCTTCACTCGACAATTGAGCCCAATTAGGAACCTTTGCTATTGGATAAACAGTTCCATCAAAAGGTTTATGCGTAGGAGTAGGAATCAAACTTGTTCTCAACACAGTTGCATTATGTTCAACCAAGAAAACAGAGAATGAAACCACACAAGTTAAAGCGGCCCAAGAAAATAATCGGAACCATTTCCTGTGCATTAATAGATCGTGTTTGTGAGGTTTATGCATTTTGTGTTTGTTTTTGATGTTTAAGTATCATAGAATTATACCAAATTTAACCTGAAAAATCAATCCATGAATTTAGTAATTACAAACAGCGAAGAAGAAACAGCCAAACTCGCAGAAAATTTTCTAAAAGAAAGGACTCCTAAGAACCAAAACAAACCAATTCTTTTATTTGGAGATTTGGGAAGCGGCAAAACAGCTTTTGTAAAAGGGCTAGCAAAAGGACTTGGTATAGATGATTATCAGGTTAAAAGCCCAACTTACACTTTCGTCAGGGAGTATATTCACGGAAGTGGTATGTTGGTACACATAGACCTATATAGACTAGAAGCCATAGACAACTTGCTGCTTGAACAAATAGAGGAATACAATGACAAAAAGGGGACTCTTGTGGTTATAGAATGGGCGGACAGACTCGGAGACAACACTCCAGACGATAGAAGTGATATTTGCTTCGAGCACATCGACGAAAACCAAAGAAAAATAACCTTCTTCAATGACTAAACTCAAAGCAAAAGACATATATGATTTATACAAAGAATTCCACGTCCCAAAAAACGTGATAGATCATATGGTAAAAGTGGCAGATGTTGCAGAAAAACTTTGTGACAAGTTTATTAAAAAAGGAATTAAAATAGATAAAGAGTTGGTTGTAAAAGCAGCTCTTCTTCATGATCTTTTGAGAGTAGTAGATTTCAAAGAACTCAAATTAAAAAGAGTAAAGCAACGCATTACTTCTGAAGACCTGGAGTTTTGGACCGACTTAATGGAGGAATACAAAGAAATTAATCACGCCGATCTTGCTGCAAAAATATTGAACAAAAGAGGCCACAAACACATAGCCAATCTCGTAAAAAAACACTTCGTAACCGAGATCGACAATCTGAAAACATGGGAAGAAAAAATTGTTTACTACGCAGACAAAAGAGTCAAAGGCAAAAGAAAAGTTAGCATTAAAAGACGTATGAGAAAAAGCACGAAGGAGATGAAGAAAAAGCTCATCCAACTAGAAAAGGAAATAAAAAAGGTATTGAAGGGTTAGTCGTTCAAAGAAACCTTCCCTTTGCTGATTCTCTTCTCGCTTATCTTCCTGTTGTAGTAATTTTTTTCTGCAATGATTTCATTCATCTTAGATCTCGTAGAAGCCCCAAAAACACCAGCATACTGAGAAGACTTCTGGTCAACAAGACCATGAATTTGTTGGAACTTAAATATAGCGTGTTCAGTAACTTCACCGTAATTTCCAGTCGGATCTATTCGAAGTAAACCAAGGTTTTTCAATTCCTTCTGAAGCCTTTTAACTTCAGGACCACTATCTCCAATTTTAAGATCATCGTGAAGAGGTGGAGTCAAAACTTGTCTACTTTCAACCATTACACCAATCTCATCATTAGCATAAGCGACAGGAATATTGATTTTCCCACCAGATATTGATTGATCTATCTTCAAAACAAGAGAAGAAAGTGTCTTTGGCCCAAAATAACCAGCTCCATACTCAGAAGCATTTGCCAAAACATCACTGTCTATTTGAAATTTCAAAACAGCTTTTTCAGTAGCCTCATCATATTCACCAGAAACAACAACATCATAACCAAGTAGACTCAAAGCTTTTTGTAGCTTCTTCACGGAGTCAGAATCGCTAGCAGAGGGCCCAAGATTCATGTGAGGGGTGAGTTCCTCCTTTCTAGACAAGATCTCTTTTTCCAAAGCCTCCCTGGTTCCAGGACCAAAATGTCCAGCTCCCAAATCAGCTATCGAATCAACTAAACCTCTATCCTTTTGAAATAAGTAAATTGCCATCCTTGTTTCGTCACCAAAGTAACCATTAACAATACCAGTGAAATAACCAAGCTTCTCCAAATATTCTTGAAGATTTCGCACATCATCACCTTCGCTCAAATACCACAAGTCCTCAGAGAACAACCTCTCAGGAACAGCTTCCGCAGGAACATCTTCATAATACTCAGGTATATAGTAGTATTCTTGATTGGTCTTTTCGTCTGGAGTGTAGTCTCCAATAACAACATTTTCATCAATAGTAGAGTCTATTCCATAAACAGTAACTTCAACAGTCTTAAGACCCCAATTTAAAGCTCTTGTTAAACCTTTATCTCCGTATCCCATCCAAATATCTAGTCTATCGTGTTTATGCCTAGAACGCTCATCAGTTACGTCAACAATAGCTCCACCTCTGTCATGCACAGCGGTCATTCCCACCCCAGGAATATATAGTTTTGTGCCAAACGCATAAGTTTTTGGAGCTGCAATCATACCTGCGTACACAGGAGTTCCATCCGCTCCATTTGTTCCGCGTCCATTCAACCTAATATCTGAAGCATAGCTACCAGTAACATAATGACTTTGTCCAGGCAAAGGAGAGTAATAGGCAGAAATACTAAAAGTATGAACGTAAGGAAAAGAAACTTCCTGCGCAAAAGCGTCTTCTACGACAGGTGAGGTCGTTAGCCCTGCATCTAAAAAAGCAAAGTTTAAGAACTGTGCAAAGATAATGAACAAAGCTAATACTGTTTTATTTTTCATTTTTGTTTTTTATTTTTGTTTCGAAAATATCAGAGAATTATACCACAAAACCCAACTGGATTGTAGTTACTAACTATTGCCAAAACTAAAAAGTGATCTAGAACAAAGGCTTGTCATAAGGAGAACCTCCAGCAGCGCCAGCGCCGCCAGTGTCTACTATATCAACACCAATCCTTCTTATAATTTCTTTCTCAACAATATCTCGATCTCTACCATACTTGAGTCTTGAAAGTTGTTTATAAGCCTCAGCAGCCTCTTTGTCACCTTCTTCGGTATAAGGATTTAGAGGAACGACAGAGAAAGGACGACTAGGTTGAGTATCTATAGAAAGCTTCATTACAGCTTTATATTTATCAATATTGATCAAATCTTGATCACTGAAAACAGGAGCCATTTCTTTTGCCATATGTTCGGCATCTTGAGCACCAATCTTATAACTCATAATAGTACCAACATTACCAAACACAGCATCTTTAACTTTTGACTGTCCTTTGCTCATTCCGCTCTTATCATCTTCCAACTGAGCCAAGTACTGGTGGGCGATAATCAAACCAAGGCGATACTTACGAGCCTCAGACAAGATCGACTCGATACTTTCTGTAACATAATTCTGGAACTCATCGATATATAAGAAAAAGTCTCGTCTCTCATTTTTAGGGATTTTTTGTCGTCTCATTGCTGCCATCTGAATCTTTTGAACTATAACCAAACCAAGCAGCCTAGAATTAACTTCACCAACGGAACCCTTTGAAAGATTCATTAAAAGTATTTTTCCTTCTTGCATGACTTTGAAGAAATCAAAGGCACTTCTAGTTTGGCCAATGATATTCCTCATCATGGTGTTTGTAACAAACTGTCCAAATTTAGCTGCGAAATACGGAATCATTTCTTGCTTCTCACGTTGACCCGTCTTCGCCATCTGATGTTCCCAGAAGCTTCTAACTACAGGATTTGTGACATGTTTAACCTTGAGTTTTTGGAAGTCGTCGTCGGTAAACAGTCTCACGATATCAGTAAGAGCTCCACCTTCAGGGTCAGACATCAGAGTCAAAACACCATTACGGAAGTAATCCTGAATACGTGGACCAAACACCTCTTCATTAAACAATTTGATCATAATATTCATCGCATCCAAGGCAACCAATTCTTTCTCTTCCCAAGTATCTCCTTCCAACAAATTCAAACCAAGAGGACGTTCCATATCAGAAGGATCGAAGTAAATAACGTCGTCGGCACGTTCGCGAGGAATAAAAGGCAAAATATCTTCAACCAAAGAACCATGCGGATCAATGACGGCGATACCTCTACCTTCCTTCAAATCCTGGCGAATCTTCACCTGAAGAGTAGAAGATTTACCAGTACCAGTTTGTCCAATGATATAAAAGTGTCTGAATCTATCTTCATTCTTTATTCTTACCTCAGTTTTTTCACCTCTGAAGACGTTATGCCCAATCAACAGACCTTCATCTGGCATATTTGATGGAGCAGGGGCTAGCTTGAAGTTTTGCCATGCAATTTGAGGATATTTATTAAATCTGATGTTTGGAAGGTGGAAAAGACTAGCCAACTCCTCACTACAGAAAATATTTTTTCTCCTAGTTGAAATCATAAACCAATTCCTTCTGAAATGTCGGAAGACAAAGTTTTTTATCAAAGTCTTAGTGCTGTGCCAGTAAGAAGTGTGAAATGAGTTATTGTTTGAAAAAGAATATTGTGCGAAAGAATTTTTGAGACCCTCTGCGTAAGATACAGCTCTTCTCTTTGTTTCAGCAGAAGCAATAACCCTAATAATTGTCTCAAAGCCAGGCTTAGAATTCTTCTCTTCCATAGCTTTCACTTCTTCATCTGTTATAGGGGTTGTCCTCGTAGTTACACCATCAGCATCCATATTTGAAACTCCCTTCTCTCCAGAAACAATCAAGTCCCAAACAGACCTGATCCAAACCAAAGGATTCAGGCTAGAAAACCCACTTTTATCTTTGTGATGGAATTTCTTTTCAGCAGTTTTACGTCCTTTTTTCTGCCACCCATCTTTTTTAGGTCTAATCATAATTTGGACAGCAGCTCCTTCGTTTTTCGTGATCTTAGAGAGAGAGTTGATAATATTATTGAGTGGGTCAGAAGTTAGTCTCTGGTAAGTCTTAATAGGGAACCCATAATTTTTATCTAAATACAAATAATGCCCGGCAACCTTTCCATTCTTTTGAAATATATTGTAGTCATCCAGTCTTTCTACATAAGAGTCTGGATAAAAAGCGGTCAATTGTTTCTCAATATGATCAACGAGAGACCTAGGGCAAACTACATAGAAGTGGACCTCACCATCAATAGCTGCATATTCCAGGGAGAAGAAGTCTTGAGACTTAAAAAGCCTATACCATCTCTCCGTATACAAACTATGCAAAGACTCATAAAAATGAGTCATAACCCCAAGTATTTCTTTGAAGTCTTTTGACGAAGAGTATTGTTCTCCATCAACCTCCCGGTCTTCCTTGGATTCCTTTTTAGGAACTCTTACTTCAAGAAAAACCATATTTAGAGACCTATTAACATTGGAATAGTATCTAAAGAATTTAACAATTAGGAGAGCTATAGAAGCTAATCCCAAAAGTATCAACAATATAATTAACCAGGTAGGCATATCGACAATATTATAACATAATCAAGAGAAAATAACAACGGCGCTATTTCTTAACATCAGCTTTTATATGTACCTCATTCAGTGTTTCCATAGGGACCTCAGAAGGAGCTCCAAGCATCAAGTCTCGCGCTTGTTGATCCTTTGGGAATGGAATTACCTCTCTTATATTAGGCTCATTCTGGAATATCATAATCAATCTATCCAATCCCCAAGCAATACCTCCATGAGGTGGAACTCCATAACCAAAAGCCTTAAGTATATGTCCAAATCTAGATTCAGCATCCTCATCACTAATGCCTAGAGTTTTGAATATCTTCGCTTGAAGTCCTTGATCGTGGATCCTTATACTTCCACCACCAACCTCACATCCATTCAAAACAACGTCATAAGCATCAGACAAGACCTTTTCGGGCTCTTTGTCGAGCAATTCCAAATGTTCCTTGATAGGAGCAGTAAATGGGTGGTGAACCGCGTTCAATTTACCTCCATCCTCATCGTACTCAAACAAAGGAAACTCGGTAACCCAGCAGAAAGCAAAAACATTCTCGTCCATCAGCTCAAGTTTCTCAGCAATTTTCAACCTCAAAAGACCCAAGAATTCACAACATTTAATCCATTTATCAGCAGCGAATAAAATCAAATCTCCTTTTTTAGCTCCACATCTTTCCGCAATAGCCTTCAGCTCATCGTCTTTAAAGAATTTAGAAATAGGGGACTTGAACGACCCATCGTCTTCAAGATACATATAAGCCAAACCTTTCGCGCCTTGTTCCTTCACAATAGCCTCCAAAGAATCAACGTAAGACCTAGGAAATTCTCCTCCGCCACTGACGTTAAGAGCTTTAACAACTCCACCACCTTCTACTGTATTTTTGAAAACACCAAAGTCACATTCAGAAGCAATATCTGAAATATCAGACAAAGGAAGTTCAAACCTCAAGTCAGGCTTGTCAGATCCATAGAGATTCATCGCTTCTTCATAGGTTAATGTAACAAAATCTGTAACTTTCTTCTCAGGCTTAAACATTTTGACCAAATCTTTCAAAAGTCTTTCATTCAAATCAATAATATCTTCCATCTCAATAAAAGACATCTCCAGATCTAGCTGGGTAAACTCAGGCTGTCTGTCTCCACGTTGATCTTCGTCACGGAAACACCTTGCAATCTGGAAATATTTGTCGAAACCACCCACCATCAAGAGCTGCTTTAGTTGCTGAGGGGACTGTGGTAGCACGTAGAAATCTCCTTCATGTAACCTAGAAGGAACGATGTATTCTCGACTACCTTCCGGCGTTCCTTTTATCAAAATAGGAGTCTCAATTTCCAAGAAATCCTCTTTTTCCAAAAAATCTCTAATAAATTTAATAACCTCAGATCTCTTGATGATATTATTCTTCATTCTTTGTCGTCTGAGATCCAAATATCTAAATTTAAGCCTCAAGTCCTCAGGTAAATCCTTGTCCTGATCAATTTCAAATGGAGGAACTTCAGAAGAAGATAGGATTTCGGCTTTCTTTACCAATACCTCAATCTTGCCGGTTTCTAAATTAGAATTTTCTTGTCCGTCAGGTCTCTTGCCAACCGTGCCTTCAATCCTAAGAACGAATTCTGATCTAGATTCATTCAAGACATCATGGGCTTCTTTGAATTTTTCAGGGTCAGAAACAATTTGAGTCATACCATATCTATCCCTCAAATCCATAAAAATTATTCCACCGTGATCCCTTCTTCTATGTACCCAGCCAGAAAGAACGACATCCTTTCCAACATCTTTCTCGGTCATAGAATTTAATAAATGAGTTCTGTACATAAATAAAAATTAAATTTCTTAGGTAAATATATTATTTACTTAACAATTCCACAAGACCAGTCTCGAATTTTGGGTCGATAGATACGCCAAATGGCACCTTTATTCTTTTCAAAGATTCTTTTGAGGGGATATGTAAAACAACCCTTCTGTCTCCCTTATGCTTTGTTAATAAGTCTTTGATTTTTCCAAGTAACTCCTTATTAACATCCGAGGGGAGCTCTATAACATAAGGAGCATCATCGATATCAGGGACCGGCCCGTCTTTAGGTTTCCCATAAACCTCTCCCTTTTTTAGGTCGACATTAGAAATATCGAAATTAGTCATCTTGACCTCTTCCGTACTGTCAGTATCGTTACTACCATTGCTATCATCTAGAATCTCTCCTATAAAAGGAATGTATCTGTTGAATTTATCGTCAGGTTTATAAGAGCCAAGTTCTCTGGATCTAGCAATCATTGTATCCAAAGACACATTCTTTATATTGTGACATATAACTTGGCACCCACCACGTCTATTATCAAATTTTCCCTCAACCACAACCACCTGATCCTCAATCAGCAAGGGAGCTAGTTTGTGATAATTCTTTGTAAAAACAGCAACTTCAACTTTTGCGGTAGGATCTTCTAACACAAATATAGCAATATAAGAACCAGCCTTGGTTAAAATCTTTCTTATGCCACCTATAATCCCAATGATCTTTATGGGTTTTCCAAGTTGTTTTTCAGTAAGTTCACCTATAAGAGTAGCTTTTTTCCTCAAATATTTTTCCAGCCCATGAAGAGGGTGATTTGAAACATAAAGTCCAAGGAATTCTTTCTCCCAAGTCAATTTCTCGATATCAGAAGCCTTTGGAACATCTCTCAAATAAAATGATTGTTCCTGATCAGCAGCTCCACTATCAGCCAAAGCCCCAAAAAGATCCGTCTGCCCTTGAGCTTGAGATTCTTGAATATACTTAGCATATTTTGAAATTTCATCGTAACTCTCGGAAATTTGACGACGATCACCAAATTCATCCAAAGCCCCGCTAAGTGCCAACGCTTGGATCAATTTCTTATTAAGAACTTGTGCCGGAACCCTGTTTGCAAAATCTTCGATGTCCTTGAAAGGCCCACCAAGCTTCCTGGTGTTAATAATTTCTTTCACAGGACCTTCTCCCACTCCTTTGATGGCCATTAGTCCAAATCTAACTTTCTTTTCTTCTACTGCTGTGAAATTTGCAAAAGACTCATTGATAGAAGGTGGCAAAACATTTATTCCCATTTCTTCACATTCATTTATTTCAAGAACGATCCTATCCGTATCCCCATAATCACTACACATAAGGGCCGTCATGAACTGAGTAGGGTAGTGAGCTTTCAAATATGCCGTTTGGAATGCAATCAATCCATAACAAGCAGCATGAGCTTTGTTGAAACCATATCCAGCAAAAGGCTCGATAACTTTTTCAAAAACCTCTTTGGCAAATTTTTCCTTATGACCTTGCTCGACAGAACCAGTAACAAACTTATCTCTCTGCTCTGCTAACAATTTCGGGATTTTCTTCCCAACAGCTTTTCTCAATATATCAGCTTCACCCAAGCTAAATCCGGCAAAATCCCTAGCTATCTGCAGTATTTGCTCCTGATAAACAGCAACACCATAAGTTTCAGAAAGAACGGTCTCAAAAGACTTGTGAAGATATTTCACTTTACTAGGATTATGCTTACCTTTTATGTAAGAGGGGATCCACTCCATAGGACCAGGCCGGTACAAAGCTCCCATCGCAACGATGTCTTCAAATTTCGAAGGCTTTAACTCCTTCAAATACCTTCTCATCCCAGCCGATTCCAGCTGAAAGACACCAGTAGTATTAGCATCTTGAAGCAATTTGAAAGTTTTCTTATCTTCAAAACCCAGAGTGCTAAGGTCTACATCTTCATTCTTCATAGCTTTTACCAATCTTTGAGTTTTTTCTATTACAGTCAGGTTTTTCAAACCTAGGAAGTCCATCTTTAGTAGCCCAATTTCTTCCAAGGGTTTCATCGAGTATTGAGTGACGACATCTTGATCTCCTCCACCAGTAGCTCGTTGCAAAGGAGTATAATTAATCAAAGGTTTCTCAGATATAATAACAGCACACGCATGAGTCCCCGCATGTCTGACAGTTCCCTCTATTTGAGCCGCAAAATCCAAAACCCTACGAGTTTTTTCATTAGTTTCATAATCGTTTCTCAAATCCGGATCATCTTTCATAGATTCTTTCAAAGGAGCATGTTTCCCAAGTACCGGAGGAGGAATCAGCTTTGCAAGTTTATCAATCTCAACATACGGAACCCCCAAAGCACGCCCAACATCTCTTACAACCGCTTTTGCAGTCATCGTTCCAAAAGTGATAATTTGAGCCACGTTTTCTCTGCCATATTTCTCAATAACATAATCCAAGACTTCCTGCCTTCTATTATCCGCAAAATCGATATCTATATCAGGCATCGAGACTCTTTCGGGATTCAGAAACCTCTCAAAGAAAAGCCCATGAGCAATAGGATCCAGCTCCGTAATACCAAGACTGTAAGCAATAATTGCTCCAGCGGCAGAACCACGACCGGGCCCGACAACTATGCCCTCTTCTTTTGCGAATCTAATAAAATCACGAACAATCAAAAAGTATGTTGCAAAACCCATCTTTATAACCATATCAAGCTCATAGTCCAGCCTATTCGTATATTCTTTTGAAACTTTTTTTCCATTGAACCTATCCTTAAGTCCTTCTTCACAAAGTTTTCTCAAATAAATTTCAGGCTTTTCATTCTGGGGAGTAGCAAAAGCAGGGATTAAATTCTGATCAAATTCTAGTTCAAGATCGCACATTTCAGCTATCTTCACGGTGTTTTCCAGAGCCTCAGGAGTATCTTTGAAAGAGATCTCCATATCTTCGACTTCACGAATTGAAAAATCTCCATTGTATTTCATTCTATTTTCTTCATCTACAGTTGTTTGCATCTGAATACAAAGAAGAACGTCGTGAGCTTCAGCATCTCCTCTACGAGGATAATGAGTATCATTTGTAGCAACTAAATCTAACCCAAATTTTTTCGACAACTTCTTGATCTCTCTATTAACAATAGCCTGATCTTCGTTGAACGGATGGTCCTGCATTTCCAGGAAATAGTTGTCAACACCAAATATCTCAATATTTTTTTGAATAACCCTATCAGCTTCCTCGGGATCTCCAGACAATATCGCTCGCGGCAAATTACCTTGCAAGCACCCACTAAGAGCGATCAGTCCTTCAGAGTGGGCCTTTATCAACCCATAATCAGCCCTTGGCTTGTAGTAAAACCCTTCCAAATTAGCCTTTGTGTTGATTTCAAGGAGATTCTTGTATCCAACCTCATTCTTTGCAAGTAGCGTCAGGTGATACGGTCTAACGTCCACCTGTGGAGTCTTGTCAAATCTAGTCCTCCTAGCAACATAGATCTCACACCCAATAATAGGTTTGATACCAACATCCTTGCATGCTTTATAAAATTCAATAGCCCCACACATATTCCCATGATCGGTGATCGCACAAGCAGGCATACCAAGCTCTTTTGCACGTTCGGCAACCTTTTTCGGCGAACCAAGCCCATCAAGCAAACTATAGTGAGTATGACAATGTAAATTAACGTAAGACATCGGTGATAATATAGAGTCTTTTTATGATCAAGACAATCGAATTGAAATAATGGTGCCCAGAGAGAGACTCGAACTCTCACAGGTTTCCCTACCAGTTCCTAAGACTGGCGCGTCTACCAGTTCCGCCACCTGGGCATAGCTTTCAAAAAGCATGCAAAAAAGTACCAGAACGCCCTCATGTAGTCAAACATAAATAAAAAACAAAAAAAGCATTTGACAAGTGTCAAGGAAAGTAATACAATGGGCCTCCTTCTATTTCTATGATTATATCACTACACATTTGCACAAGCTGCAATTTTATTGCTTGACAGTATATTCATTTATAAATATCTTAGTACGGCCAGTAATGGCAATAAACCATTAAAATCAATAAAACCATGTCTACAAGCACTAAAATAAACCTCACCCAGATCTTAGAAGAGATATTCCTTGTACTGACGACAAAGGAGAAAGAGGTAGTTGTTAAGAGGTTTAGCCTCGACAACAAGTCTAAACAGACCCTAGAGAAAATAGGTCAGCATTTTTCTGTAACAAGAGAAAGAATCAGACAAATAGAGAAAATAGCTCTTGGAAAACTAAGGAGAACAGTAAGAAACACGAAGCTAAACATGATCAATGAAATTTCAAACGAGATTATGGAAGAAAATGGGGGAGTAATGCTTGAAAAGAGAATGGTTGCTGAAATTTTGAATAAAATAGCCTCTTCGCAAGACGTAGATAAATACATCATTAAATTAGCACTTCATATCAATTCAGACCTAGCGAAGGTAGAGAAAAACAACACATTGCACCCTTATTGGAAAAACAAAGAAATCGATGCTAAAGAAATAGACAAACTACTTCAATCAGGAGTTAAACTTCTAAAAAAGGCAAAGGAAATTCAAGACGGAAGCAAGCTCGCAGCTGCTATAAAACAGGACTTAAAAGGAAAGGTAGACGCAGCAGATGTTATGATCGTTTCAGCCCTAGAAGTAGACAAGAGAATTAAAAAGATCCCGGAAGGATTCGGTCTTATGGAATGGAGACACATCAATCCTAGATCAATCCGTGACAAAGCGTACATCGTCCTTAAAAAAGCCAACAAACCACTTCACTTTGTAGAGATCGCTAACAAGATCACAGAGGCAGGTTTCGACAAAAAAGTCGTTACCACTCAAGCTGTTCACAACGAACTTATCCGATACGAACAATTCGTATTAGTAGGTCGTGGTCTATATGCCCTAAAAGAATGGGGATATACCGAAGGTACAGTTGCTGATGTAATAGAATTACTTCTTAAAAAGAAGAGTCCTATGACAAAGCAAGAGATCATCGAAGGTGTTCTAAAGCAAAGACAAGTCAAGAAAGGAACAATCTCACTAAACTTGCAAAAGAATCCACAATTTGTCAGAGTGGGACGTGCAGTTTATAAATTGAGTAAATAAGAATGCCACAACAAGACTGCATCTTCTGCAAAATCATCAACAAAGAAATCCCAACCGAAATCTTATACGAAGATGATCTTTGTATGATCTTTCCTGATATAAACCCAGCTGCAAAGACCCATCTTCTAATAATCCCAAAGAAGCACATAGCAACGATCGCAGATCTAACACCAGAAGACGAACCAACAGTAGGCCACATGGTCGGCAAGGCTCGAGACATCGCAAAAGAGCGCAAAATAGACGGCTATCAACTTCTATACAGAGTCGGAAAAGGAGGAGGACAAGAAGTATTCCACATCCACCTTCATCTCACATCGGACCAAGACTAGTCCGCAAAACGCGTCACGAAGCACCTCGCGTTACGAGATCTCCAAACTGAAATCCATCCCCGAAGCATCCATCGTCAAACAACCCATCGATATGATATCGACTCCTGTTTTAGCATATTCAGCCAAGTTCTCAGTCGAAATTCCACCCGAAGCTTCAAACAAAATAGAATCATAAACATCCTTTGACTTCAAAGCATCCAAAGTCTCACTTATTTCAGAAGCCTTCATATTATCAAACAACACACAGGTAGGAGCGCCAAATTTCATAGAAGAAAGATTTTCCGCAGCCTTGATAGCAGACTCCTTATCTTCAACTTCAATCTCAATGAAACGAGCATCAACTCCACTGTCAGACAAATTTTTCAAAGCCGTAGCCTGAGAATCACCCAAAATTTTCAAATGATTGTCCTTTATCAAAACAGCATCTGCCAAATTCAACCTATGAGTACCGCCTCCACCAAGAACACAACCCTTCTTATCAAGTAATCCCCATAAAGTTTTTCTCGTAGGTACGACCAAGGCATCGCTCCCAGCCTCAGTAACAACAGAGACCATCTCAGCGGTCTTTGTAGCAACGCCACTCATCCTCATAATCAAGTTCAAAACAACCCTCTCAACTGCCAAAACATCTCGAACAGATCCACTCAAACGCATCACACGATCGCCAGCCTTAACTTTGTCTCCATCTTTGGCCAACATCTCCACCTCAAGTTTCCCCAACCTAGGACGAAACCTAGGATCACTATCAACCAAGAAATACATAATTTCTTCCAAACCAGCTAGAACCCCATCGCTACCAGATACAACATAAGCTGTTTTTACATCATCATCCTTGATAACGCTCGCGGTCGTAATATCCCCAAGCACACCCAAATCCTTCTCCAATTCCAAAAAAGTGTATCTAAAAACCCACTGTTTATAATCATTTTTACCAACACTCAAAAAATCCTTAGCATTGTGTGTAAGATTTTTTAATGATTTTCTATCCATATTGATTACATTACGCCATGTACAAAACGTAACCACAGAGTTTTAGCGACGTCTGCGGTTGCCTTTGACAAAGCAATGAGGAGAGCTTTTAGTTCTCTTATTTTCTTAACAACATTATTTATTTCAAAAGCGCTGATCGAACCAGGTTTTCTTAATATCTTCCTAGCCCTTTTATTCAAATATCGAATTTCTTTTTCAATTTCTCTTTTGACTTGTTTAAGTATAATCTTTTCAGAAGGGGCAGACTTCAACAACTGTGCTTTAATTTGAGCGGCAGTCATCTGGGCAGCACGATCATCTTTTTTTCGTGAACCCTTTACAGAGTCTCCTTTCTGTTCAGATTGTTCTCTAACGCCTTCACTTACCTCACCTTGGACCTCAGCGGACTCACCAAAACCAACCTGCTCGGCGGTTTTACTTGCAGTAGATTCAAAAGGTTGTTTAGGTAAATGATTCAAATTTTCCTTACGAATCTCTGAGTTCGAAGAGTTAGAATTTGATTGATCTTTTTCCAGTGATTTTGGTGTGTTTTGTTTCATGATTACTCCTTCTAATTATAGATGAAACTAAATCTAATGTCAATCTAGCCATGAGGTTGTAATGTAAGCTTTTTTGCTATAAAATCACAGCCGTGAAAAAAGAAATCGAAAAAGCTTACGACGCCAAGAAGTACGAAGACTCTTTATACAAAAAATGGGAAGAGTCCGGAGCTTTTTCTCCAAAAATAGATAAGAGTAAAAAACCGTTCACAATAATGATGCCTCCGCCTAACGCAACAGGGCAACTCCATCTTGGACACGCAATGATGTTAGCTATTGAGGACATAATGATCAGATATCACAGAATGAAGGGGGACCCGAGTCTTTGGTTGCCAGGAACAGATCACGCAGCCATAGCGACACAAAACAAAGTAGAACAAGAATTAGCAAAGAAAGGAATAACACGTCACGACCTTGGTAGAGAAAAATTTTTGCAAGAAGTCAGGGCCTATGTGAAAAATTCACAAGGAACCATAAGACGACAAATTAGAAAAATGGGAAGTTCGTGCGATTGGACCAGGGAAAGATATACTCTAGACGATGGTTTATCCAAAGTAGTGGAAGACGTTTTTGTGAAAATGTACAAAGATGGACTGATCTACAGAGGCGATAGAATCGTAAACTGGTGTCCAAGGTGTCACTCGACACTATCTGACGACGAGGTAGACTACGAGTCAGAAAACGCAAAAATGTATTGGATAAAATATGGGCCATTCGTTCTAGCGACCACAAGACCAGAAACAAAACTTGGAGACACAGCAGTAGCGGTGCACCCAAAAGACAAGAGATACAAAGACATGATCGGGAAAAAATATCAGATCCCAGGAGTTCTAGGGGATTTCGAAGTTATAGTAGTTGGAGACGAGGCTGTAGACCCAGAGTTTGGATCAGGAGCAGTCAAAGTAACACCAGCTCACAGCTTTACCGATTTTGAAATAGCACAAAGACACAATGTTCCAGTCAAAAAAATAATAAACGAGGACGGAAAGATGATGGAAAACTGCGGCAAGTACGAGGGGATGACGACAGCGGAATGTAGAAAAGAGATTTTGAAAGACATGGAAAAGATGGGACTGCTCGAAAAAGTGGAAGACTACGAACACAAACTATCTGTCTGCTATAGATGTGGTTCTTCAATCGAACCATTGACTTCGAAGCAATGGTTTGTAGACGTAAATAAAAAAGCAAAACGCCTCGGCAATAAAACATTAAAAGAAAAATCACTCGAAGTTGTAAAAGACGGATCGATCAAAATAATTCCATCAAGATTCAACAAAACATACTTTCACTGGATGGAGAATTTGAGAGATTGGTGTGTATCAAGACAAATTTGGTGGGGACATAGAATCCCAGTTTGGTATTGCAAGGAATGTGGTGAGGTTCACGTCTCAGGCGACAAGCCTACCAAATGTAGCGGATGCTCACACAAGGAGTTCAAACAGGACCCTGACACATTAGACACCTGGTTTTCATCTGGTCTATGGACGTTCTCTACGTTGGACTGGCCAAACGGTGAAGACTACAAATATTTCCACCCAACTTCGGTTCTCGAAACAGGATACGACATATTGTTTTTCTGGGTAGCAAGAATGATCCTGATGACAACTTACACAACGGGAGAGGTCCCATTCAAAAACGTATACCTACACGGATTAATAAGAGACAAAAACGGAGAGAAGATGAGTAAATCAAAACCAGAAACTTGCATAGACCCTCTCGACATGATCGATAAGTACGGTACGGACTCGGTCAGATTGAGTTTGGTGATAGGAGGAACTCCAGGGAATGACATGAGAGTGTACGAAGAAAAGATTTCAGGATACAGAAACTTCATAAACAAAATCTGGAATTCATCAAGATTCGTATTGATGAATTTGGACGAAGAAGATTTGCAAACAGAGTTCAATCCAAAGATGGTTAAATCTCTAGCTGACAAATGGATAGTTTCAAGATTAAATGAAATAATCAAAGAATCAACGAAAGACATTGAAAAACACAGATTCTCAGACGCAGGAATGAAGATATACGATTTCTTCTGGTCAGAGTTTTGCAACTGGTACTTAGAAATTTCAAAAGGAGATCTCCAAAACAAAGCGATCCTCAAATATACACTAGAAACATTATTGAGGCTCCTTCATCCATTCACCCCTTTCGTCACAGAAGTTATTTGGGGAGAGTTGAAGAAAGAAAAAATGCTTATATCCGAGAGCTGGCCAAAACCAGACCCCAAACTAGCCTTCGCAAAAGAAGAAAAATCAATGCAAAGAATCCTAAATATAGTTTCTGCGATTAGAAGGGCTCGGGCCGACTACAACGTTCCACCGGGCAAGCAAATCTCCGCTGCTATATATTCTAAATATCACAAAGATCTAGAGGCACAGAGAGAACCGATCATGCGATTGGCTCGTCTAGAAGAATTGGAAATTAAAGAAAAAGGCAAAAAGCTTCCAAAATCAAAAGCAGTAATGCTCCCACACATAGAGATTTACATCCCGCTAGAAGAAATGGTTGATGTGGAAAAAGAAACGTTGCGCCTAAAAAAAGAAATAGAGTCATTAAAAGAATACATAGAAAAAATAGATTCAAAATTAAACAACAAAGGATTCCTGAACAACGCCAAACAGGAGCTGATAGATCAAGAGAAGATCAAGAAAGAAGAGGCAAGTAACAATCTCCAAAAGCTAGAAAAAGAATTAAAAGAGCTTTAAGCCTTCAAAAAAGCACCATTTTAAGGTATAATGTCCTGATGTAATTATATCTAAATGGAAGACGCATTCTTCAGACAAATAAGGAGAAATCTAGAGGCCTTGATGGTTGAGGGCCGATTGGCCGAAGCCTACTCAAAAGGAAAAGAAATCCTCCAGAAATATCCAGACCAGAAACCAGTCCGCGATCTAATGGTGGATATTTCCAAAAGAATGATGACGATGAACAAACAGCAAATAAAAGACGGGGTAAAAGAAGCGAAATCATTAAACAAAGCCGGGGATCTCGTAGGAGCTCTAAGAAAACTAAAGGAATTAATAACTCTTTCGCCACAAGACGCCAAGCTAAAAAGACTTTATTTGAAAATTCAAAAAACATACAAAGAAAAGATCGACAAACAAGCGAGAAACTTCATCGGACAAAAATCAAAAGAAATAAACGAATTATACGAGGCAGGGGACATGACGACTCTAATCATTAGACTCCAAGAATTAGCAAGAGAATACAAAGACAACAAACAAATGATCACACTGATAAGAAGTTATAGGGAAAAAATTATTGAACAAGAAGTGACAAAGAAAAAAGAACTAATAAATTCAACTAAATTCGAGGACATAAGGGGTTTTATAAAAGATTTAAAGAAGATCGATGAGACATCGAAGACTATAAAAAACCTAGAGAATTATATCTCAAGAAGGCAAATGGGAAACCAAGTAGAAAACATCGAAGAGTTTGTATTTGCGAGTGAAGATAGTCTTACGACATTAATGAAGTTGAAGAAATTTGAAGAAGCGGTAATTGTAGCCAACGAAATTCTGAAGACAAACCCAGACAACAAAAAAGTACGTAAAATTTTGAAGAAAGCGAAAAAGAAAGCATTTTTCAGGAACCAGAAAGAAGTAGCAAGAAAAATAAAACTATCTCTACCAAAACTCAAAGAAGAGTACAAAAAGAATAAATCAAATTTCGTAAGAATCTACTAAGCTTTTGCTAGCTTGTAAATCTTCCTTCCAATTCTTTCAAACTTAGCATTGTTCTTTAGAGCAAGGACTATCGTAATCTCTTTGACTTGTCTTTGTTTGAGAACTTCTTTCAAGATTTGATCCTGCGATAGTTCTTTCTTATTAGACAAGATTCTTTCAATTACATCTGCTACAGTTCCTTTCTCATATCCCCAATCTTTTAGAGCGTAGATACCTCTTCCAATCAAAACGAACTGAGCATGCCTGATAAGTTCATTATGAACAGCCTGAATGTTGACCTTTTTATTATCAAAATTCTTTGAAGAAATTTTCTCAGCAATTTCAACAAAATGCATCGGAGACTTCTCAGTCTTCAGTATGAAACTTATCTTATCTCTCAAAGTCCTAGGGTGAATATGTCTCCATTCAAAAAGACCAACTTTTTCTTCGTCCAAAACTTTAACCCTCTTATCAATATCCATTAAAGACTTGAAAGAAAGTCCAGAAAGATTGAAGTCTTTGATGATTTTGTCCAAATCTCTCTCTAGTCTATGAATAGGTTTTGTATCCTTAGCCTTTCTTAGCTGATTAACAGCCTTACCAGCGGTATGCTTTAGAGAATAATCAGTTATATTCTTTTTTCTAATGTAAGGATAGAAGTCGATAGTGTTTCCAATACAATCAACGTCATCATGCAAAAACAACGCGAGACGAATAGCATTAACATCAATCTTCGAATCGTTGCCCTGAAGGACGTTCAGAATTTTATCAACCAAAATATCCTCTCTAATAATTCCACCAGAATCGTCGATGATGTGTGCAGCAACGCCGTGGATATGAACAAGAGCTGTGTTGAAAACATTCCTTCTCATTTTAGTCAGAGCGTTTTTCTCAATCTGCCTAATTCTTTCTCTAGTAACGGAAAATTCTTTTCCAATTTCTTCCAAGGTATGTTTCCGAGTTTTGTCTAGATTGAACCTCTTAACCACGACTGTTTTTTCTTTGTCAGACAAAAGAAGTAGAAGATTTTTGACAATAGAATCTAGGTCAAGAAGAGTCGAAACAAGCTCGGGATTAGCGGTAGGTGAATCTGTTTGTTGCATAGGAATGAGGGTAAGGGAATGATTTTGCTAATTCGAATTATAAAAAGTCTTTGCGTATTTGGCAAAAAAATCGTCTTATTCGGATTTACAAACGGAGCATATATTTTAGAGTTCCAATTCTATTCGATTATATACCCAGCGCATGGAATAGTTTTTATGATCGGA
>Ga0233431_1002771_pt1 | contig 23232 bp, 18 predicted proteins | sample SI_118_April2016_FD_179867 | JGI IMG/M metagenome (GOLD analysis project Ga0233431, IMG submission 179867) | Seawater microbial communities from Saanich Inlet, British Columbia, Canada - SI_118_April2016_200_MG | ecosystem: Environmental > Aquatic > Marine > Inlet | place: Canada: British... | reverse complement strand
GCATCGAATATCTCTTTGACTCAATCTAAGCAAACCAAGGAGATTGAATCCCGCCTAATATCCGTTCTTGGCACACACATGTCCCCAAATTACCTACTTCTCGTTCAGACACTAAATTAAACGAAGTAATCAGATACGGTTCAGAGTTTGGAGTTTGCGGATGGTTATTTCAATAATAAGCACAGCGATGGCAGCTAGTAATAAATAGGGCCAAAGACTGGCACCGTATTCTTTCTGCTGTGAGTCACTAATAAAAAGATCTTCCGGGGGCGTATTGATATCCAACACCGCTCCACCGGTTTTTTCAGCCAATTCAGAGAGTAATGTTTCATTGGGTTCTATCAACAAATATTCATCTGAATAGGGAATACTGTAACCAAATGTTTTATATTGAATTAAATGCTCGGATTTATCACCAAACAAATTGAAATAATATTCACCGACTTCGCTGGCTGGAAAGTTACCAAAATATCGACCCGGTGCAATCTGCTCCAGTGAGATGGTTTGGTTGTTTTTATTGGGCAGTAGCACTTTCAGTTTTGGTTTTAAATGATTACTAAATTGATTCAATTCATCTATGATATCAACTTTAAAAAAGCCTTTATCACCTTTACGACCGATATCAACGGTATAATAGTGTGGAGATTCTTTTCTAATGGTCCATTTTACCATTTGGGATACAAACTGAGCGAAATAGTCCCAATTTACCCAGTTTTTACTCCATCGACCAGACAAATCCGAGGTAAATGCGACACTACGTCCTAAACCATATTGATGTGACACCAACAACGGACCATGAATGGTTTCCAGGATAGTTTCAGCACTGTTTTTAGGATAAGTAATAATATAACCATCTACCTTTGGAATTTTATGGACGGGTAGGCTTTGAATAATATCATTTTTAGCAGAAACAAAAGGTCGGGTTGTTTTTTCAATAATAATTTCCTTAGCTACAATCCTGGTCTCTCCTACAAAAATCCTAGGGATATTTTCGATATCATCCGTATAATAATCACGGCCTTCTCCCCATTTAGCAATCTTTTTCATTAACTGGATATCAGAACCCTGCCCAAGAGCTACAGTAGAAATAGATATTTTATCTTTGACCACTTTATCAACCAAAGATTTAAACTTTCCTTCCTTAGTCATACCATCAGAAAGCAGAATGATATGTTTCTTAGCTGAGGGAATCTTTTTTAATGCTGAATGTGCTTTAACCAACGCTTTATAGATATCAGTACCGCCACCTCCGGAAAGTACAGACAGTTTTTCAGCCATAGCAACTCTATCATCAGCTGTTGTGATAGGGATAATCCAATCCTGTTCCCAATCGAAAGCCAGTATACCTACTTTATCTTTTGGGTTTAACAACTCAATAGAAGAAAAAAGGGCTAGCTTGGCTGCCTCCAATTTAGTTTGTCCGGAAATGCTTCCGGCCATACTGGCGGATTTATCAATAACCATAACAATGCACAAACCCGGAAATTCCAAAGTGGTGGGGATATCCATAAATACCGGAAGCGCTTTTTCAATGGGTGTTTTTAAATAACCACCGGCCCCAAAACTATTCGGACCACCAATCATCACTAAACCTCCGGCGGTATCCCTGACATATTTCTCAATATCTTCCATGGTATTATATGAAAGCTCACGAGCAGCGATATCATTCAGAATAATGGCACCATAGTCCAGATAACCCTGCATTGAAAAAGGAAGTTCATTAGGCGGCTTGGTAACCACTTTAATTCCCTGGGTTGTCAGGGCTGTTATCATGGGAATTTTTTCTTTCTGTTCATTGGTCACAAAAAGCACACTATTTTTTTGAGTTGCCTGGGTAAATGATATGCCTTCATTGTTTTGATATACCATATCATTATTTTGATCGGTATTGATTATGGCTTTATAGACGTACAATCCCTGCTCTTTCACCTGTTCAACAATCAGAAAAATATTCTTCCCCGGCTTCAGGTCTACTTCTTTAGCGCTAATATAATCCCCATTTCTCAATAAAACCAGATTACTTTTGGTCTTTTGCCTACTTTGCACAACTATTCTGACTTCAAAGGGCATATTCAATTGAATATTTTTTGGTGTTTCTATCCAATCAATATAGATTTCCTTATCTCCAATCCAGGCAGAAACCGGAACACTGCTTATTTGGACACCTAAGGATTTAGCCAGTTGTAAGCTATTATGAACATCATCAATATTTTGATTGCCATCTGACATCAAAACCAGTTTATTTTTACCCTGAGCAGGTAATTTTCCGATGGCAAACTGAATGGCACTGTTAATATTGGTGTGATTAGAATTAACTTCAGATTGCATCACCTCGGCATCAAACTCTTGTTTCAATGCCACTTCAAGAGATGGATTACCACCAAAGTAGATCAAACCGGCTTTGTCTTCTTCATCCATATGGGAAGATGTTTTATCGATAAAGGACTTAATTCGGTCATTTTCTAAATTCTGAATACTCTTTGAAATATCCACTAAATAAAAAAGATTAACGGCATCTGAATTTTTTGTGAATTTAGGATCTGTTAACACCAGAACCATTAGTAAAATTAAAAGTGTCCGAAAAAAAATCAATATTGATTTCCTGAAACGGGTCTGATCTTTAATTTTAAACAGGTAAAACCAGGTTAAAGGAATTAGAAGCAGCAATATTAAATAATATGGATTTGTTAGGGTAATTGACATATTTTTTACACAATTTGTTTTTTAAACCAGAAATACCATTCGAGAATAAGAAATATAACAGAGATTAATATCAATATGATCCATAGATAAAATTCCACTTCAAACGGATCTGCCTTATTTACATCAGTTGCTGGTTTAGTCATTTGATAGGTGGAGCGGATATTTGACTCATTGGCATCTGATAAATTAACAGCAAATCTGGTCTGTTTTTCTCCTTCAATGAGGCTGTAAATACCAATATCTTTTGTTTCCGTAAATAAATATTCTCTTTCGTGGCTGTTTATAGTGTGGAGATTATCGTTAGCGTCCCGAATTAAAAACTGCCCTGCATTCAAGGTCAACTTTACCGGAACAGATTCCCCGGTTTGAAATATTAGATTTTCCCGTGGAATAGGGTCAGGTGCCAACCAATTAATCATGTTATCAATAAGAATAGGAAATGCCACCTTCAGCGGCAAATCCGATTTTAATAAATCGAAAGCAATATAGACCGCTTTTAGATTTTGTTTTTGATAGGTGTAAATCAAACCTGTTTGATCAGAATCAACAATGGGTCTAATATCCTTATGAGCTCTGATCTGGTGGAATTCCAGTATTTTAAGTGCATTTAGATTAAGGTTCCTGAGCACTGGATGATTTCTATCCCAATCCTGAACAACCGGAGATGGCTTTAGCTGTTCAAAATGAAAGGGAAGATTAGCAACCTGGGTTTGAATAGAGATAATATTACCACTGTTAATCCCAGGGGAAAAGGTTCGATCCAAAATGATTATATCATAATCTCTTTGATGAGCGGCCAAGTATTTCGGATCGATGACTGGAATCATTTCTAAAGTAATATTTGGTCTTGTAGCCAACAACTTTTGGATAAAATAATTTTCTTTACTTACCAGTAATATTTTTATTTTTTTGGGATCATCAATGACCGCAAAGGCTTTGTTATCAACCAGAAAATCATCATTAATTTCAAGTTTAGCTTCGATAATTCCTTTCACTTCCCCCTGGAAAGGGAAGACCAATAGTTTTTTTTCACCGGCTTTTAAACCAATGGTTTTGCTATAGATATTCTGAACATCCAAAAATACATTAACCGGACAAATCGCCGATCTTTGATTGAAGTTTTGAATTTCTAAAATCATCTCATATTGATCGCGGATTTCAATATCCGGTCTAAAGTTGAATTTAGTAATGCCGATATTACTGTTACCACCACTGATCCTTTCAACTTTTATATCCGTATTCAATGATAACAATTCGTCTGCACTGCTTCCCGCTGCATCGGTATATACAATCATCTGATCTCCTCGCTCATGATTCATCAAAGAGAGTCCGAAATAAATTGATTCTGTCAAATTACCCGGAATTTCAGTGGGTTGAAGGTTTGTGATCACAGATTTTATTTTTGAGCGGTTTGTCGTAAAGTTTTGATGTAAAATCGGTTTATGAGCTGCTTCAATAACCATTACTTTATTAACATCGGCCATCTCATTCAATAAATTCAGGGCTTTTGCCTTTGCCAATTTAAAGCGTGATCCATTAGGCGTGCGTGTTTTCATGGATGCACTGGAATCCACTACAATCACTACATTTCCTTCAATATCACTTTCATAGATCCAAATTGGATTTATCAAAGCCAAAGCGGCAAGAAAGATAAATAGAAGTTGGAAAAACAGGGGTAGGTTAATGTTAATTTTCAACAGTCTTAGGCCACCTTTTTTATCCTTCAGTGCTTTTTGCCAAAGATATAAATTAGCGACACGCAATGGTTTTGGTTTAGGTTTCAGACTATGAATCAAAACGATAACTGGAATTAACCCAAGTACGAGTAATCCCCAAAGATTAGTTATTTGCATTTAATTTTAAGACCTAAATTTCTAATTTTAAAGCACCCCTGGTCAGGTAACTCAATAAAAAATCTTCAAAAGAGGTACTGGTATCATACAAATTGTAAGTAATTTTATTCTTCCCGCAAAAAAGATTAGTTTCCCGGATCACTTGTCGAATATTTTCCTGATAGGCATTTAAGACTTTATGATCTATAGACATGGGTTTATTCCCCATTGTTTCTATGTCCTGCATAACAAAATAGCCCTTTGCGGTGGGATTAATTTCACTGTTGTCCAAAACATGAATTAAATGAACATCGAAGTGACCATACCTCAATGTCGTTAATCCTTCTGTAATTCCTGCTGGATCCAGTAAATCGCTAATAATTATCGCAATTCCCGGCTGTTTACAAATATTGGCGAATTGATTCAAACTATCATTGAACCCTGTTTCCCCCTCCGGTTTCATTTGCAACAGGACATTCAATAATGGCACATATAATTTCTTACCTTTGGCAGGTGGTTTAAATTCGCCTAACTCACTGGAAAAAGAGCTTAAACTCACCCGGTCCTGATTAGATAACCCGATATACATGAGTGAGGCAGCAATTTTCTTCGCCATCGTCGCTTTTGAAGGGGAACCCAAACTCATGGAATTGCTCATATCCATAATCAGGTGGATATTTTGGTCCTCTTCCGCACTGAATATTTTGATGAAGAGCTTATCCAGACGACCATAAACATTCCAGTCTACATATCTTAAATCATCTCCGATATGATATTTCCGGTAGTCCAAAAATTCAATACTAGTACCGCTTTTCCTGGATTTATGCTCCCCTTTACTCATTCCATAAACTTTTTTTTGGGACAGAATCTTTAACTTAGCAATCTTTCTTAGAAAAGACTCATCAATAAAGGATTCTGCTTCAAAGGTATCAATTCTTGTTTTGATCATTACCCATTCTCCAGTGTTATTTTTGAACCTCTTCAGCCACGCCGTAAATAATATCTTCTATGATCTCATCAACTTCAACGCCTTCAGCCTGACCCCGCAAATTTAAGATGATGCGGTGCCTCAAAGTCGGTTTAGCCATTTCCCTGATATCGTCCAGTGATGGATTATATCGACCATTGATAATGGCCAGCACTTTACTAGCCATTATCAGCGTCTGGGCACCCCTGGGGCTGGCCCCAAAACTAACATATTTCCGGGTTCTTGAGATCGGGCATCTCTCTATGGGATGACTACCCATAACGATTCTCACGGCAAACTCTTTTACTTTGGTTGAGATGGGAATCTGTCTAATCAGTTGCCGCATCTCAATGATTTCTGCAGCCGTGATCACTTTGTTCAATTCCGGTTGATAATCTTCAGTCGTCTTATCAATAATTTCCAACATCTGGTTGGGTGTTGGATAGTCAATTTTCAACTTAAAAAAGAAGCGATCGATCTGTGCCTCCGGTAAGGGGTAAGTCCCTTCCATTTCAAATGGGTTTTGGGTGGCCAATACCATAAACGGAGATTCCAATTGATATTCTTTTCCAAATATCGTAATTCGTTGTTCCTGCATTGCTTCCAATAGCGCAGATTGTGTTTTTGGAGTAGCCCGGTTGATTTCATCAGCCAATATCATTTGTCCAAATATCGGTCCTTTATAGAATTCAAAGAAGCGTTTACCGTTTTCATCCTCGTTCACGATATTGGTACCCAAAATATCAGCCGGCATTAAATCCGGTGTGAATTGAATTCGGGAATAATCCAGATTCATAACCTCACTTAATGTTTTAATCACCAATGTTTTACCTAACCCTGGAACACCCTCAATTAAAACATGTCCCCCACACAAAATAGCGATGTACAGTTTTTGAAGCATATCTTCCTGACCAACAATCACTTTTCCAAGTTCATTTCTCAAGGCAGTAAAATTATCGACGATCCGTTTAACGGCTTCTTCCGGTTTCATAACGCTTATCTCCTTTTTGATTCTGTTTTTAAACCGATTGATAAGAAATAATCTTTAATCATTCCACGATGTTCCATCGGAATATCTTCTTTTTTCATTACTTGTTCCAGCTTTTCCTGATATTGGCGAAATACTTCAGCCGCTTCTATTTTTGATGATCCGATCTTCATTAATGATTGAATAATGGTACTTGTCCCCTCCCCTTGAGTGGATTTTCCCTTAGTAGGGGTTGGACTGGTTTCTCCTGTTTTTAGCTCATAGGGTTGATTTTTCTTTTGATTAGTATCTTTTTCCTTTCCGGCGGTGTATGAATCAAAATTATCCAATGCATCACCCTGTCTGTTTTTGTCGGATAGGCTGTTAACATCACTTTGCTGGTTGGAAGCAGACAACTCCCCATCTTTATTTCTCAGCTGACGATCCTGCTGATTATCAGATGATTGGTTAGCCCTTGATTGACGGTCATTTGTTTCTGAACTAGCTTGCTCACCATCCAAATCATCAATAACGACGCCCATTTGATCATTAGAACTTTGATTTTTCTGGTTAGAGTCCTCCTGGGCCTGTTCCAGTTCCTGTTTAATTTGATCCATAAGTTCTTTAGCCAGTTCATTATTTTTAAGCTCCTCAAAATGCCTGTCTAAATCTTCAGGCAGCTGATTGTCAAAATAATCACTGAGCTGTTTTTTAATCCGTTCCAGTGCATTATCCTGGCTCTCCATCTCACTGAATGATTCCGCTAAATTCGGTTTGAAATCGGTTCCGGCACTTAATTGTTCTGATAAATCACCCATCAATTGTTTTCTTTCCCTGACCAATTGTTTATCTAACTCATCAATCGTTTCTAATAATTTATCACGGTTCAAGCGATTTTTAGCAATTGATTCCTCAACATCACTGATTTTTTGCAGGGCCTCTGAGACGGTTTCACTATTTTTAATCTTTAACTTTTTTTGTGAAAAGGCTTTCAGCATTTGCGCAACTTTCGAAATTACTTTTTTTTCGCTAATGATGTAATCAGGTATTCCCGGAGAAAAACTAAGAAAAGAGACTAAAAATAAAGCAGACAAAATAAATAAAATTAGTAATTTAGTACGATTAAATGATTTTTTTATATTTATTTGTTTACCAATGGTTCCCAATTTTTGAACAACGTCCTGATAGAGCAGATCAACGATGATCGATTTTTTTTGTTTAAGATAGTATTCATAAGCAGTGCCCAGCCTTTCATCCAGATGGTTAAGTCGATCAACCGCTTCCAATTCCTTCAGTAACTGTTTAGGCTTAAAAAGCATGTAGGAAATCGTCAGGATCAGTCCAAAAAGAGCCATACCGGGGTAAAAAATGGTCCAGTGGGGAATAAAACCCGGTTCAAGTTTTATCACTATGTTTGTCAAAAATAAAAATACCAAAGACAACATCGCCCATTGTGAAAGAACTTCGATGATCTGTTGCCTTCGGATTTTTTTTCGAATATTCAAGAGACTGTCTAAAAAAGCTTTTTCCATACTAATATTCATTTAAAGATAATCTTTCCCGTTTAATATAGATTCGAAGAACATAAAAAATAATAGTACTTAAGACCGATATCAATAATATCAGATAACCATTTAAAAAGTAAAAATAGTTAATACTTCCAATTTCTCCAAACGACCTTCCAAAGTGAAAAGTAATAAATATTTGAATAGGATTGATAAAAGGTGAAAGATACCAGGAAAATCCGGTAACAAAAATAAAAAACAAGCGGGAGATCAAATAGGATAGCGTATTATTATTGCCTAAAACCAGAAAATTACTGACCCCAATCAGGCGGAAGACAACAGAAAACTGGAAAATTATCGCAATACTAATAAGAAAACCACTAATATTTATTCCGGATAATAGGGAAGCAACCAACAATATTGGTAAAAAAGGGGCCAATAAAAATGAGACGTGTAACAATGACCAAAATATTCCCTGATAGTTAAACGAATATGTTTCCTGGGCATCGATATATTTCACCCGGATGATCACCATTTTTATATAGACTTCTCCATTACCACATTTGAGATTCAAGTATCCTATCAATACAAATGTTAGTTCAAAAATAAAAAGATAAGTTAGCGGTAAATCCTGTTCCCTGACATAAAAATAAAACCCTTGTTTCGGCCAAATAAATAATAAAATGAAAAAAAGTAGCCAAACAAAATTACTCAAAATGGACAGTAGTTTTTTATTTTTAAAGGGTGAATCAACACCGGAAAAATAGTCTAAAATATGGTTTCTATTCATATTGTAATTTTTATGTCGTTGGAATCGTCCATTCCAAAAAAGTCGCTTCATCAAAATTAACGGATTCACCCATTAACTTTGAACCAAGCACTTTTTCTTCAATCCAGCCAAAAAAATGAATTTGATTTTCTGATGTTTTGTATTGATGATAAATGGATAAAAATAGCTCTTCACTTAGGAATTTAGCTCTGGTGTTTTTCTGAGTGATCTTATTTGTCTTATGGGTGTCTTTAGTAATCATTTTACTTTCCAGGGGTATATACGCTGCTTTTGTTGATAACGCTTTAGGTGAAAATGCAATCCTGGTCGACTTTTTTTTGGAAATATCAGGAATTTTAATAAATCTTTTATTTAGAAAAAGATAACACTCTTTGATATTATACAGCGTTGGATTTGTAATTTTAATACTTAGTCTATCAGCTGTTGACTCAACATCTGCCTGAATAGGCATTTTTATGACCGCTTTTGATTTGTAAAACTTATGGGACCATTTGTTTAAATCCAATTTAATAATCTGGTTTTTTTTATCTTCGGTAATATTTAAGTCAAAAGTAATATCACTACGTTTCCGTTCGTGAGGGATGATCACAATAGGATGTAGTCCTCCGTTCATTTCAAACTGTCGCTCACTTTTATCCAAAGAATAAAAACCTGAAAGTTGCTCAACCATCGCAAATTGCCTGTTTCCAAAAAGGAAAAGCCGGGTAAATGTGTTATAGCTAAACGAATTGGTTTTGATAAAATAGGTATAAATCAAAAAACCGCTGGATATGTAAATCAATAATATTCCAGTGAATAGCTTGAATGCCTTAGTACGACCTTTTTTATTTTGATTTATTTTTTTAATCAGAAACGTCATGATCAAAACGAATGAAAATAAGTACATGAAGACAGGCCATCCGCTAGGGTAGTTCGTTTCGGCCGCAAATAGCATGTTCGATATTATTGCTTTATCACTAAATTGTTTTAAATCGACGGGTGTCGGGAAAAGCTTGGTCAGTTTTTCCCAAAGTTTATATTTATCTTTCCATTTACGGAATGGATTCTCCTGAAGATCAAGTGAAACATATATAATATCACCTAATCCAAATTGTTTTCTTTGAATAAGCGGAATATCGTCATCCTTCAGTATGATCTCTGATTGGTTGACTCTGTGGTTTAAAAGCAAAAAAGTACTCCCTTTTATGTTTCTTACCCCAACAAATTTCGTTAAAGCATTGAGGGTATTTTTTTTTAAAACACCCTGAAAATCAATTTTAATCAAGTGACGCATTCTGTTTGATACCAGTGCTCCTTGGTTGTAACTACCGGAAATAATCAATTGACCACCACTATTGACCCACTTTTTAAGGGCCTGGAACTGACGATTCGTCAGCAACCTTAAAAAATCCGGGTGCAAATAGACATAACGAACTGCGTCGTATCCATACCAACTTTCTGGTAAATATCTGGAATGTGTTATTTTTGTTTCCAAATTCAAGGCAGGATTCTTTATAATATCATTGGGCAAGTGATTCGCCAGTATCAAAAACAGTTGCTTATCCGTATAAAATGGTCTTAAATTGATGGATTTGGAACTGATCAGTGTCCCTCGATTGAAAAGCTTTATTTTTAAGGGGTGGGCATAAGTACTAATCAAAATTGTTTTTGAAAAAACTTTTTTTGATTTTGGTGCTATTTCAATGTGTTGTCGATATTTACTCTCATTAATATTTTTTTGATATTCATTTCCAGATGTTGATATAACTTGGAGTTCACCCTTAAATTGCTTGCCATCGTTTGTGATAATAATGGTAACAGGGGTCCAGGTATTTAAAGTAAAAACACCATTGAACCCAATAATGGTAGTAATGTCTATGGATGAGGATTGAGCAAAAATAGTGGATGAGGTAATTCCAATTAGAAAAATCAGCAAATAACTGAATTGGTTTACAGTAATCTTGATTTTAGACATTTGCCGGAAAGGAATAAGCAATTGATTTAAATTTTATATGTCGTAAATATCATAAAAATAATTTTAACTTAGCTGAGTCGATATTCAATCGTCAATATTTTTTAAAAATTGCTTATCCTTTTTGGAAAACAGGTTATCGAATGACCAAAACCGGGCAATGGGCAAGATACAGGACCTGATGGGTAACACTGCCTATTATCAAACCTTCCAAATCTGTTTTGCCTCTGGTACCCATGATAATCAGATCCACTTTTTTTGAAGCAGCTACTTCTGCAATCATTTTTCCAATTGGCTCTTCAAAAAGAAAATCCGTAAATGAAATTTTATGATCTGATAACACTTTTTTATAAGGTTTCAACACATTATTTGCTTTATCCATGGTTGAACTGATCATCTCCTGAAAAAGAGGTTCTCCCAGATAGGATGGAAAAGCCCGATGACAGTGGATCAGAATTATTTCAGCCTGGTAATTTTTAACAAAATCGATAGCATATTCAGTCGCTTTCATGGAAGAAGGCGAACCATCTACTGGCAATAGCACTTTTTTAATTTTCTGGACCATATTTCCCCCCTTGTAAAAATTATTAACCAGTACTTTTTGAGTATTCTAACTTACTGCAGTGACTTATTTTTATTATATTTTATTGAATTAACGATGTCAAAAAGCCAATTCAAAGCAATAATTGATATTTGATCCAAAGAATATGATAAAATGTGACATTAAATACAGTTAAATTCTTGAGAATTTAAGAATACAGAATTACCAAAGAAAAATTTGCCAGTGTAAATGAAGTAGATTCACTGCTATAAATGATTATGCTAAGACAGGAGATGGGGCTAATGGTTGGCATGGAAACAATCGCAGAATGATCACCAGAATTTCTAATTAACGTATGAGAAACGATGTAGGTTTTTTACTTTTGAATAACATCAGAAGTTTTCAGGCTGGTTTCTTTCAACATCCTAATTCCAGCCTGATTTAATACAGATTACTTTTACTATCTTCTTTTTCTAAACCTTAGTTCTTCAATATATTCCTTTTTGGGGTTTTTTATTTGTCTTATAAGCTCTGAAGTACTGTCCGCTTCAGTCAATACCTGAACATTATATCCATAATAACTTAAAACCGAGGCTGCGTAATCTCTGTCTTTTTCAACCTGAGCGTAGATAACAACTGGCTTTTTAACGGAAGAGAATGACTTTCGCACCCATTTTATATTTTCTAACTGTGATGAGGAATAGCATTTTTGAAATTTAAGATTCGAAACGGTATCAAGGCAATTCTGTTTATTGGTAAACTCTACAATTTTAATTCTGTTTTTGAATTTACTTTTTAAGAGATTTATATCTGCAAAGGAAACAGTTTGTTTGATATCAGATTTCAAATTCATTGGGACTGCGGCGGTATTACCGTTTACAATTCCTGTAATCATTAGAATCCCTCCTAAAAACAGAGATAAGCCGACCAAAGCATGATTAAGCTTTATATTTATTATTTTTAACATATAGACCACCGAATTAAATTGATTTTTTGTATAATTTGCCTTCAATTTTATTTAGTAACAGAAAAGTACCCAGGGCTGTCAACACAACTAACATAGACATCGTTCCAAAGGACAGATTAAATACATCACTTAGAGTAACTTTACCCAGATTGTCTGTCATAAAAAATTCAGAAATAGTGCCATAATTAATAGCAAACATCCATAAGCCTACCATAAAACCTAATATAAAAATTAGAGCGTCTATTTTCCTATTTGCTCCCGCGGCAATCGCAGTACCCGGGCAATAACCCCCAATTGCCATTCCAGCGCCAAATATCAAGCCACCGTAAATCTGCGCGCCTAAATTTAGTTTAGTTAATTGTACCAGGCTGATATCAAGAATTCCTAAATAAAAAGAGGAATAAGTTAAAATCATAGTGGTCACAACCGCAGAAAACATAACTTTCATGACACCCCAGTCTTTCCCATAAAAGACAGCTGAAATTTTCCGGGAGTTCCCCATACCCGTACTAACCAATATATAACCAAATACCAGGCCTGCGACAATTGAAGTAAGTATCATACCCAGGTCATCGATATACCCCAGTTTTAAAAAAGGTGCTAACATTATTGACTCCTGATAAATTATAGCCATTCACGGCGAATGATATATGCTACTGCTAATCCTGCAGTGAAAACTGACAAAAAGAAAACCCAACCAGCAGCGCCTAAAGTGGCGGCTCCAGTAAGTGCCAAACCACTGGTGCATCCACCAGCCAGACGCGCACCAAAAGCTACTAAAATACCACCAGCAAACGCAGTCATTATTCTTCGGTTTTTTGTGGTACCTGGTCCTTTTAACATCTCTACCTTCATCCGTTTTTGTCTAAAACCGGCAACCAGGCTGCCAATCACAACACCAACCAGCATAAATGTTAACCAATGATATAAGACATGATTGGAAGAACTAACATATTTATAAAGGTAATCATGTCCGGCTACATAGGTGGGACTCATTAGATTTAATGTAAACGTAAACATTCGGGTTAAAGCACCAGATGCCCCCAAACCTTTGCCAGCAACAAAAAATGTAAAAAAAAGAACCATTCCCAGACCTATTCCACCCAAATAAGGGTTGATATAGGCTTTTTCATGTTTTTGCGCATTAATCATTATTTATCCTTAATTAGAAAAATGTTGAAATATGGTTTGATATTAAACTTTCGAAAATACTTAAATTCTTCTGTTTGTACTTAGTGTCTGAACGAAAAGTAGGTAATTTGGGGACATGTACAACTTTTAGCAAAAGCTTAAACAGTTAAATACCCGACAGTTACGTGTCCCCCAATTACCGAAAACTGCAGAGGATATGCCAAGATTAAAATTCGCTGTTCTACCAGCAATCGGATTAATCATTGCCAAGAGGTAACAGAGCACTTACTATGAAAGGATACTTCACTGAAAGAGCAATAAAAACCCAATAATATCATGAAAATAAAAGAAATTAACAAATACTCAGAAAAAATTGTGGAAACCATGGCAGAAGGCTTAATTGTCGTGAGTCCAGAAGGAAAAGTATTAGCTGTTAACGCGTCTTTTGAAAAAATGACAGGCTTTCAGGCCGATGATATTATTGGTGAATCCTGCACGATGCTGGATTGTACGGTGTGCCCTAAAAACACTGGGAATAATCGGGGGTCCTGGTGCACCTTATTTGAGATGGAAAAAATCGAACGAAAACGCTGTTCCCTCAAAAAAAAGGACGGCTCTCACATTTCAGTCATGAAAAACGCTACTATCATCAAAAATAGTAAGGGGCAACCCACTGGAGCCTTAGAGGTTATCACAGACATTAGCGAATTTGATCTCCTGGATCAACGCGTTGATATGCTGTCCAAAAAACTTTCCGAAGATGGTGATTTTTTTGATATTATTGGTAAATCTGAATCTATTAAGAAAGTATTTGATCTGATGAGTAAAGCTGCCCAGAGCGATGCCCCAATCATTATTTTAGGTGAAAGCGGCACCGGTAAGGAGCTAATCGCCCAGGCAATTCATAAACTCGGCAGAAGAAAGGAAAAACCCTATGTACAGCTCAACTGTGCCGCTTTAAACGAATCCTTACTGGAAAGTGAACTGTTTGGACATGTTAAAGGGGCTTTTACAGGAGCCATACGGACGCGAATCGGAAGATTTGAGGCAGCCAAAGGGGGTGACATCTTTTTAGATGAAATCGGAGATGCGCCACTGTCTATTCAATTGAAATTACTACGGGTTCTGGAAGAGAACAAAATTGAACGGGTGGGTGAACATGAGTCTATAGACGTCGATGTCAGATTAATAACGGCCACCAACAAAAATTTAAAAACTCAAATTGAAAATGGTGTTTTCAGAGAAGATTTTTTTTACCGTATCAATGTTATTCCCATCGATATACCGCCACTGAGGGATCGAAGGGAAGACATTCCACTACTGGTTAATTACTTCATTAAACGTTTAAAAACCAGAACAGGAAAAAAAATCAATGGATTACATGCTTCAGTTTTGAACCTTTTTATGCAGTATTCCTGGCCGGGAAATATTCGGGAACTCAAAAATGCATTGGAATATGCCTTTGTTTTAACAGAGAAAGGCTTGATAGAAATGAATCATCTGCCAAAGTTTGAAGATACCCCGGTAATACCAAGTAGTTATGAAAGAATGGTCGTAAATTCGGATGATCCACCAAAAAAAGTTGAATTAATTTTGGCTTTGCAAGAAGCCAATGGTAATCAATCCCAGGCAGCAAAAATACTTGGTGTCAATCGCGGAACAATATGGAATCGAATGAAAAAATATGGAGTTGATATGGAACGATTGATCCGCTCCTAATTCTCAGCTTTATTAAGTGTTTAATTTTGGACAACTGTTTGATTAAAATTGAACACCTGTCTAACTCCATATTTCCGGATAATCGTCTTTTATAGCAAACGTCATTGATAAAGAAAGATCTCTCCTCATTCTTCGTCGAGATGACATTTGATAACACTTTGATTTTAAAAATACAAATTTCAAATTCATTAACAGTTTCCCAAGCCGGTGCCCGGCAAGATGAATGCAATAAACTTGTCTGAGTCTGTGGATCAAGCGTCAAGCGGATCCACGCAGAAAAGCTTCAAACGTCGGGTCCGTTGGCGCTTGACCCGACCTACGGTTTATCTGCATTAAAACAAGTCGCAGAGAACACAGCGTTCACAGAAAATCATGAATCACGCCTTTTCAGTGTGGTCCGTGTGGTCTGTGGTTAAGAAGTTTTTTCTCAAAGCAGAAAAGAAAGGCGACCACGGACCAAACGGAAACTACGGATTTTCGTAACTTATTGTAATTATTATTTATAAATTCAAGTTCATTAACAGTTACCCAAACCGGTGCCCGGCAACATATTGGCAACGAACTAGGGCCTGTGTCATTTCGACGAGCCCGCGAGGAGAAATCTTATAAATTGAGATAAAAAAGATCTCTCCTCATTCTTTGTCGAGATGACATTTGATAATACTTTGATTTTAAAGACACAAAATCCAGGTTTGTTAACAGGGCACCGAAGAATCTCAGTTGTATGTGCAATAAATCCTTCGGTCTTGCTGCGCCATCTCGCAATTCAGCGCTTGAGGATGACAACTGGTTGACAAATTTAAATATGAGACAACAACAATGTTGGTCGCTACAATTTAGTATTGTAACGACCAACTTTTAAAAATGACAACGAACAAACCAGCGATTAATCAACCTCAAAAAGCTGCCTTAATTTTGGAAGGTGGTGGCTTACGGGGTGTTTATGGCTCCGGAGTCATTCGCTACTTGATGGCGCAGAATATTTATTTGCCATACGTCATTGGCGTATCCAGCGGTGCCTGTAACGGGTCAAATTATGTTTCCCGACAAATCGAACACACTGTCCCTAGAACTCAAAACAGCAACCCTCAACATGGCCAAACTTACCTGTAGTCCATTTTAGGCTTGACTGAAATGGAGTATGGGTTATTCTGGTCATAAAACTCTATCTATAAACAGGTCTCTTTCCAAGTCAAAAAATAGACTGTTATGAAAAAAATATTTGATCGTTATAATGAGTCGTATATACAAACTGATTTAACTAAAAAGATGGTGTTTATCGGTGGTCCCAGACAGGTCGGAAAAACAACTACTGCTTGTAATCTTCTAAAAAAATTAGATACAAACGGGGTATATTTCAACTGGGACAATGACGATGACAGGCGGGATTTGTTGGCAAAAAAATGGAGCCATCAAAACAAAATCCTTATTTTTGATGAACTTCACAAGTATCCGAAATGGAAAAACTGGATCAAAGGTGTTTACGATACGGAAAATGAATTACACCAGTTAATTGTGACCGGTTCAGCCAGGTTGGATATCTATAAACAAGGTGGAGATTCCTTAATGGGGCGTTATCATTACTGGCGTTTACACCCTTTTTCTTTAGATGAAACTCCCGAAGGTTTTAGTAAAAAAGAGGCTTTAGATCGATTAATGACGGTTGGAGGCTTTCCGGAACCCTTTCTTGATGGGGATGAACGCGAGGCCAGACGCTGGCGACGTGAACGGTTTGACCGTGTTGTAATGGAGGATATCCGCGATCTGGAACCGATACGAAATATTCAGATGATTAAAATTTTGGTCGATCAACTTCGAACCAGGGTCGGTGGATTAGTCAAAATTGCGAACCTGGCAAATGAATTACAAGTCGCTCATAAAACGGTGAAACGTTGGTTAGAAGTTTTAGAACAGATGTACCTGCTTTTTTCGATAAGACCTTTTACCCATTCAATCCCCAGAGCTGTATTAAAACCACCTAAAGTTTACTTTTTTGATAATGCTGATGTCACTGGTGATGAAGGAAGTCGATTCGAAAATCTAATTGCAACCAGTTTATTAAAACGGATACACTTTCTAGTCGACAGGGATGGTTATCGATATGAATTGATGTATATCCGGGACAAAGAAAAAAGGGAGGTTGATTTTGCGATTGTCAAAGACGGTGGTTTGGAAGAGCTTATTGAGGTAAAGTTATCGGATAATTCAGTTTCAAAATCACTGTCATATTACGCTGAAAAACTAAATCCTAAGCGGGCGGTACAGCTGGTTAAAAATATCAAAAGACCCTATGAAAAAAACCGATTACATGTTTTGGATCCGTTATCTTATTTTAATGGATTAAAATAGGAAAATAACCTGCTACCTTAAAATAAGCATAAATACCAACGCAGCAGGTAATTAATGATTCTGTCCGCTGATGCCACGACCCATACCATACAGACAGGTATTTCCGGATCTTCAATCTGAAATTTGTGTTTGATAAAAACCTGGCTTTCCAAATAAAAAAGTACTCGAATCTCCAGTTTGCGACCAAAGAACGAGGATTGGAAAAGGCATTTAAAATAAAATGGATGCTCCGGAGATTATCAATAAATCAAGACTTTAGCGATGATTAATAGAGGATGTTGATATTAGAGGCAGGTAAAAATAGTTCCACTCTTTTCCTATCGGATAAATATAAGCTCAATTGGGAAATGAGTGGAAAATTTTTTTTAAATAGATTCTGGAATTAAGCTGATTTTGCTAGCTCAATGTTTTGATGTACTGGCATATTAATTAGGTTGTTACTATTATTTTTCTTCATACGGTTGATAAGATGTTCAATCACGACATATAAAGTTCCCAAGGCAACCATTGTTGGGAGAGATGCATACAGTAACGTTCTTAAGCCAGCACTTGCCGGAAGATTCAAACCTAGTATAACAATTGCCATCATTCCACATACTAAAACTAAATAGCTAATAAGGATTCTGCTCATTTTATTTCCTGAATTTAAAGTTAAAAGTTAAAAATTAAAAGAATTATTTTTTCCAAGCGCTTTTATAAGACTCATATATTGCATCATCACGTGTTAAACCGATATCTCTTAACATTGTGTCGTTCAAAACAGCTAATTGTTTTCTCTGGAGAGATCTTTCCTTCCAGGTTTTAAAAATTGTGGTTATTTGTTTCATTTCTATTTATTAGTTTATGGTTAAGTTTAAAGTATTTGGGGTATTCCCATTTTTTATTAGCTATTGATCTTTTCCGCATCTATTCTCTGTTTAGTATCATCACTTTTAAAAAAGTTAATACCCATATCCTTCAGCAGCGGAACTTGTATCTATTTTTTCGCCTTTTTCAGGCTGTCCTCCTTGTCAGAATTCCAGTTCTCAATCAACAAAACCAATCACCCGGAATCTTTAAATGATAGCCAGTTCAGGTTTTCCACTGAAAGATATCATAAAATAATATCCAGGTTGTTTTGTTAGGATCATTATCTCGCTTCTATGATCTTTTTTGACAACCGATATATTCTAATTCAATGAATAAGAAACTGTGGGGGTAAGATAAGAAGAATATTATAGGCTCACTAATTTTTTTTTATCAAGGGCAGGAACTTGGTATTCGTTATTGTAAATAAAGTAAATCACGCCACCTAACAAATAAACAGAAATCTGAATAATAACAAACAGGTTGAAAATATCAGCACCAGCAGAGATGCTATCTATTTGATACAATTCTTCAAGGGCAATATGTCCTGCTCCGAGACCGTTTAGAGCTAAAGAGAATTCCTTTAATTTTCTAACATTCAATTTGACTTAAAAAAAAATTATCAGTAGTATTCATGTATAATATGTCTTATATATGAATAAAATTATAATACTTTTATATCTAAACAAGCGGTTCTGGTCTAAATGTTTTTTTCAAACCATTATCAATGTCAATACTCTTTAATAATAAAGGTTTTTTTCTAATCAGTTAACTAGATGACAAAGGAATATAAACCTGTTCAATGTGACTGCATATTAATACCATTGAAGACAGACAATAAAAATACTACTCGATTAGCTAAAAAAATATGAAATACAGTTTTAAATACGGTAAAGGAGAAAAAGAACTGATTATTCCGGAACGTATGGACGTTTCACTATTAAAGCCTATCAACCCTGAAATTGTGAAAGATCCGGTTGCGAAGCTAAAACAAAGTTTATCAAATCCAATCAATATCAAACCTTTGAAAAACAGCCAACAACCAAAAAAAATTGCGATTGCCATTCCAGATGAAAGTCGTCCTTTTCCTGTCAAATTACTCTTACCAGCTCTTTTAGATTCTTTTTACAAAACCTGGCCACAATTAAAACCAGAACAAATTATCATTGTCATCGGTGGTGGGCTCCACCCACCACCTGATAAAACGGGAATTGAGAGGATTATTCCGCAGGAACTCATCCCAGGATGTCAAGTTATTTCCCATGATGCAGTAAATTCGCCCATAGTGGATTATGGTGTTACCTCAAGAGGAACTCCCGTTCAAATTAATGCTGCATATGCACAAGCTGATTTTAAAGTTATCATGGGTCAGATCGATGCGCATCAGTTTGTCGGTTATACCGGTGGAGCTAAGGGTGTTGTAATTGGATGTGCTTCTGAAAAGATGATTGAACATAATCATGGTTTGATGTTTCATAAAAAGGCTCAGGTGGGACACTATAAAGATAATCCGGTTCGTCAGGATCTAAATGAAGCCGGAGCAAAAATCAGAATTGATCTTGTCATAAACATTGTTCTTAACGCAGAGAAACAAATAATCACTTTACTGACGGGTGAGCCCATAGCTGTTTTACAAGAAGGATTAAAAACATGTGCAGCTGTATATGGTGTTGAAATAGCGCAAAAATATGACATTGTTTTAGCCTCTTGTGGTGGGTATCCCAAAGACATTTGTCTCTACCAGGCTCAAAAGGGCTTAAATTTGGCTTCTCAGGCCTTAAAACCAAAAGGAAAAATATTATTACTGGCTGAGTGCGCCCAAGGGGTTGGAGATGATGTATATTATGATTATGTCACAAAGTTTAAAAATGCTGAAGAAGCAATGAAGGATTTTACCACCAATAAATTTCGCATGGGCGCCCATAAGTCATTTCTTTTTAGTCGGACACTAACCAATTTTGAAGTTGTTTTGACTTCAGATTATTCTTCTGAAATTTTAAATAAATGTCATATACCAGTGGGAGATGCTCAAGGTACCATTAATCAGTGGTGTGAAACAGATCGGAAATTACGAGTGGCAATTATACCTAATGCTAATACAACCTACTTTATTACTGAAGATTAGATTATCGTTAATTAATTGTTTTTAAAAGTATTAAATATAAATAAACTGGAGTCAATCATGAACCCGGAAGAGCAAAAAAAAGAGACAGATCAACCCTATGGTTACAATGGAGAAATTCTCCATGTTAATTTGAGTGAGGGAACCTGGGAAGTTGAAAAACCCAATGAAGTTTTTTATCGTACCTATGTTGGAGGCTCATCACTGGCCTCGTATTATTTAACCAAAGAGGTAAAACCTGAAACTGATGCCCTTGCTGAAGGCAACATGTTGATTTTTGCCTGTAGTGTCTTAACCGGGGCTGCTATATCGGGCTTCAACCGTTTTACGGTGGCAGCCAAATCACCATTATCAGGGGGATATGGTGAGGCTGAAGCTGGTGGTTTCTGGGGGCCTGAGTTAAAATTTTCCGGCTTTGACGCCATCATCATTAAGGGGAAATCTCCTAAACCTGTCTATCTCTGGATTCACCAGGGTGAAGTAGAAATCCGGGATGCTGAAGCTTTATGGGGACAAGATAACTGGGACACTAAAGAGTTGATTCGGGAAGAACTTGGGGACAAGAGAATCCGAGTAGCATCTATTGGACCCGCCGGAGAAAATCTGGTCCGTTTCGCCAATGTGCAACATGAACTCACCCACTTTAATGGTAGAAGTGGTATGGGGGCTGTCATGGGCGCTAAAAATTTAAAAGCAGTTGCCGTTCGGGGCAAAAATAAAATGAAGATGGCCAATCCCGAAAGGTTGAAGGAAATCAGCAAATGGCATAATAAAAGAATTAAATCCCATCCCTCCAACATAAATCTTACTAAATTTGGAAGCACGGCTCATGTTGCAGTGCTCAACCATCATGGAATTTTTCCCACCCGAAATTTCAGAGAAGGTGTTTTTGAAGGGGCAGACAAGATTGGTGCTGAAACTTATCACAAAACCATATTCCATTCCAAGGGGTCATGTTATGCCTGTTCGGTTAAATGCAAGCGAGAAGTAGAGTATAAAACCGATAAATACGTCATTGATTTACGTCATGGCGGACCGGAATATGAAACTTTGGGGACGCTGGGATCACTACTGGGAATAGATGATTTACCAGCAATTGCCAAAGGAAATCAGATCTGTGGTCTCACGGGAATGGATACCATCGGTGCAGGTGGCGTTATTGCATTTGCGATGGAGTGTTTTGAAAATGGAATCCTGACTGAAGAAGATACCGATGGCCATGATTTCAGCTTTGGAAATGCCGATGCTATGATATGGATATTGGAGGAGATGGCAGAAAGAAAAGGGTTGGGTAAAATTTTGTCTGAAGGTGTCAAACGTGCGGCTGAAATCATCGGGAAAGGCTCTGAAAAATATGCTAACCACATTAAAGGTAGTGAACTACCTGCCCATGATGGACGTGGTAAAACTGGCATGGCAATGGGATATGCCCTATCCGCAACCGGGGCGGATCATGTTGAATGCCCCCATGATACCGCCTTTGCCGGAAATATCGAATCACTTAATCCTGTCGGATTACTGGAACCTGTTGATCCGTTGAAAACTGACAGTGTTAAGGTAAGATATTTTTCAATATCACAAAAAGTATGGAGCTTGAACAATTGTTTTGGAATCTGCAACTATTGCTCTGTACCAATTCATGCCATGAACTTTGATAATCTGGTGGATACTGTCAATGCTATCACAGGGTGGAACACCAGCTTGTTCGAGTTAATGCATATCGCGGAAAGATCTCAGGTAATTGCCCGAGTATTCAACAATCGAAATGGCTTCAAACCGAAAGATGATCGGGTCATTCGTCGTTGGCACGAAGGGCTGCCAGAGGGAAATCACAAGGATAAACCTATTGATGAACAGGATTTTAGAAAAGCTATCGATCTATATTATGAAGTTTCCGGGTGGAACAAAGAAGGCAAACCAACCAGGGGTAAATTAATCGAGCTTAACCTAGATTGGTTAATCGAAGCATCGAACCTATAATCATCTGCAACATGTTATGGTTATGACTTTTATATTATTGTTTTTATAAACTATTTCATATAAGAGTCATGATTTTAATTATTTAATGCTACTTGTTATTTTCCTTTTTAATGATATAATATAACTGTTCAAAATAAATAGCTTTGTTAAGAAAAATTAAGATCTTCTAATGTGATTGTAATTTAATAATACTGCATACTCAAAAAACGGTACTTTAATCTTAATGGTAAATAGTGACTTAACGGGAGGACATTATGAAACAGATATATCGGTTAAATAGTTTTATCGGGTTATTATTAATTTTATTTATCGGTGGATTATCTTCATTGGCTTACGCAGAACGGATTCATTTAAAAATTGCTCTACTACCTGATGGCAAACACAAGTATTTTCATGAGCTATTGGATTTTGCCGTTAAAGCAGCCGGACATATCCCTGTCATTGAACGCGCCGGTTACATGCCTCAGAACGAAATATGGAAAGAGTTGTTATCCGGTGGCATTACCGTTCATTGGTTTTTGCAAACACCAAAGCGGGATAGCCAATTGGTTCCCATCAGAGTTCCAATCACAGGAGGTTTAATCGGGCAGAGGATTTTACTGATCCCCAAAGGGCAACAAAGCACCTTCAACCGGGTTAATTCACTAAAGGATTTTATTAACTTGGGCAAAAAAGCTGCTTTGGGCAAAATGTGGTTTGATGTCGACGTGTGGCGCCTTAATGGACTTCCGGTGACGACTCAAGATGGAGACTGGCGACAAATATATCATAAAGTAGCAGATTCTGTAACCGGATTCGATTACTTCCCACGTGGAACAAATGAGATTATTGAAGAGGCGATGTTACATCCTGAGCTGGAAAT
>Ga0233431_1002770_pt1 | contig 23234 bp, 19 predicted proteins | sample SI_118_April2016_FD_179867 | JGI IMG/M metagenome (GOLD analysis project Ga0233431, IMG submission 179867) | Seawater microbial communities from Saanich Inlet, British Columbia, Canada - SI_118_April2016_200_MG | ecosystem: Environmental > Aquatic > Marine > Inlet | place: Canada: British... | reverse complement strand
GCGTTTATATTAGGCTTTTTAAGAAAAATATAAGATATAAAATTTTATTTTTGTCTAAATTATACAATATACAGAGTTAGTATATGATTGTGAAAATTTAGAAAAAGTCTCATGCAAAAGCCCTGATAATAAAGAGCACAATCATAATAGCTCTTTTATAACCGGTTTTTAAAAGAAACGAAAAAGCAACAAATGATAAAATTACCTGTGTAAAATTCATGTAACTTTCAAGTGTTCCTGCTGAAGAATATGATACATGATAGTAGTTTACTGCCTGCAAAATAAAAACAGACAAAATTGAAGCAAATATACTTAATGTACTAAAACTAAATACTAATACGATTCGTGTCCGTAAATTTTTAACCATATCAATCCCCCACCTTTTGGTTTATTTTCTATATAAATAGCTAAATGTTTAAATGATCCCATAAATCAGCAAGAGTTATTTCAGCCAATCCAATTACTTCATCTGAAGCACCGTAGTATATCCTTAACAGATCGCCTTCCAGAAGTGCTCCGCATGTAAATATAACATTACCGTAAAAACCATATAATTCGTATTCGGTTTCAGGCTGTAAAAGAGGCGTTTTAGATTTGGCAATTACTTTCATGGGATCATTTAAATCAAGCAGTATAGCTCCTAAACAGTATCGCTGAGTTTCATCAACTCCATGATAAATATTAAGCCATCCTTTCTCTGTTTTTATGACCGGAGCCCCGCCTCCAATTTTAAGACAATCCCATTTATCAGAAGAGCTTCCTAAAAAATGTTCATGGTCGCCCCAATATATTAGATTATCTGATTTTGCCAGCCACATCTCCGGCATACCGATATATCTCTGTGCAGGTCTATGAATTGCCAAATATTTTCCATTAACCTTTTCAGGAAACAGACAGACGTCTCTATTATCCGGTTCAAAAATTATACCTTTTCTTTCAACTTTTATAAAATCTTCAGTTACTGCTAACGCTGTTGTAATCCCCAATGGAGAAACAGCTGAATAGTTGATATAATATTTATTCCCAAATTTGGTTACTCTAGGATCTTCAATACCAAATGCTTCATATTTAGTATTCGGAAACAAAAATGGTTTAGCATCAATTGTAAAGTTTACACCATCGGTACTTCTGGCAAGCCTCATATGAGAAATTGAAGTAAGGTAGATTTGATATGGATTGTTTTTTGATGCAATAGTTCTTGAATCTGAAAAATCATATTTTGGATCATTTTTATCAAGTTCTTTAATAACTAAATTAAATTTACCATTAACTTCTTCAAGATGCGGTATCTTAACAATATCATCTGCAGTATCCTTAGGACTTTCAGCAACTCTGAGTATCAATATAATTTCATTTTTATACTTAGTAACTGCTGCATTAAACACACAATCTACTTTTAAATCACTTCTACTTGGAGTAACATCTGCCGGAGTTATTAACGGATTTTTTCCACACCTCTTAATTGCCATAATATATCTCTCAGTTAAATTTCATTTTTTTATTATCACTCAATTTTTAGAAATCAAGACTATTGTATATTTTAAAAAAACTTATTCATTCCCCATCTACTGATATAATTATAATTGATATCAGTTAAATAAAAATACAATACACTTCTATTTAACTGATGAATTAAACATCATTTATGCTACATTATCTATATTTTTATGTGTTATATGGCATATTTTACGCTACACAATTAAGGAGTTAAAATGAGCTTCGACGGTCAAAAATTAAAAAATATTAGAAAACGCATGCGCATAACGGCAAAACAATTAGCTGACGAATTGGGTATACATAGAACAACTGTTGCCAGATATGAAATCGGCAGTCTTATACCAAACAATAAAAAAACTATAGCAATAGCAAATGTTTTAGGAGTAAATCCGAATGATTTTTCAGATGTAAAAATTACCACATCAACAGAGTACTCTGATTTATGGTATAAATATTCAAAACAGAATAAAACAGCGCAACAGCTTGAAAAAGATAATTGGCACCATATTATTGATTCGTATTATAAAAATATGAATAGCCTGACACAGACTGTTCAGGGAATTCTTTATTCTATGCCTTCAATGTTTTATATTAAGGATTCAAATCTAAATTATATAATTATAAATGAAGCATATTCAAAACTTCTGAATAAACCGATTGATAAAATAGTAGGAAGAAATGATATTGAATTACTGTCAAGACGTGAAGCCAAAATTAACAATGAAAGAGATCAGGAAATAATTAAAACCGGCAGACAGAACACGAATCTAAAAGGTTTCATTCCTCATACACGAAATAGAAGAACAGGCTTGATAACAAAAGCCCCTCTTTACGACTCAGATCAGGAAATAATTGGAATTTTATGCTCAATTCAAGATATAACTGAACTTGAACAGCAAACAGAAATAGCCAGAAAAAGAGGAATTCTTATTGACGTAAGTGAAGATGGTTTCTGGATAGGTAAATATATAGAAGATGGAGACTACTTACTATTTGATGATATAAATAAAGCAGTAGGTTCAATATTTGATCTTTCTCATGAAAGCATTAAAAAAGATTCTAGATTATTCAAATCCCGTATAAATTCAAAAACTCAGAAAATGTTAAAAGAGTGGATGAATGAAACTAAAAATACCAATGGAAAATTAGGTGTCAAAATTTATAAAATATTTAATCCTGACGGCTGCAATAAGTGGATCCGTGATTCAAGGACAAGAATAGATCAATGCTTATATGGAACCATTTTAGATATTACAAAAGAAAAAGTATTAGAAATAGAAAAAGAGCAACAGGCACAGCACGCGCTATTTCTTAAAAATGTTTAAAAATATAATTATAATATTTAAAGAATAAATAAGACAATTTACCACAACAAGGTTTAGTGATAAGAGAATATGTTTAAAATACATATAGCCGTTTTAATGTTCGGCATAACAGGATTATTTGCAAAATTTATAACACTGCCTTCTACAATGATTGTTTTCGGCAGATGCTTTTTTGCTGTAATTTTTCTTTTCGCCGTATTAAAATATTTAAAATCAGATTTCAAATTCGATTCTAGAAAGGATTTATTACTTGCACTGTTTACAGGTATAATGGCTGGTATATGCTGGTTTTTCTTTTTTCAGTCAATCAAAATTTCATCAGTAGCAGTAGGTCTTTTAACTTATACAACTGTTGCTATTTTTACCACATTTATAGAGCCTTTCTATTTCAAAACCAAAATTCACTTCATTGATATAATTCTTGCGGTAATTACATTTTTGGGCGTTTATCTAATCGTTCCCAAATTTTCACTTTCAAGCAATATTACTCTTGGGGTAATCTTTGGGCTATTTGCCGCATTATCCGCAGCTATATTTACAATTATGTCACGCGGACTCATGAAAAAGTATTCGAGTATAAAAATTGCTTTTTATCAGTATGCCACTGTCTCCATATTAGGGATCCCTTTCTTTATCTCAGACTCTCCGCACATTTCTGTCAGCAATTTAATATATCTTATTATTCTCGGTGTACTATTTACAGCCTTTGCAAATACATTGTTTATCAGCAGTTTAAAAAAAATCACAGCAACAAAGGCAAATATAATATTGACTCTAGAACCTATCTATGGAATAATATTGGGTATCATAATACTCAATGAACGCCCTGGGATTAAGTTAATTATTGGGGGTGTAATTATTCTTATATGCGCTTTTACAGCCTCAGCAACACATATAAGAAATAGTAAAACAGACAATCTAAAAAGTAAAAAACTATATTCTTAAACTACCTACATAAAATCCAGCATCAATAAATAAAACCATTTAGAGATTTAATTTTTAAAGGATTCATAATATAATTCATTAAAAGAGTATCCAGTTTAACCTCTGGTAGTTCTAAAATCCTAATATTATATTTCTCAAACAATGGAAAATTTTATGCAAAAATCTATTATTCTAAACAAGTTTTTCTTAGGCTTATTTTTATTTTTATCACTATTCTCTTTTTCTGGATGTTCAATCTTTCCACATCAAAATGATACAAAAACGAATTATTTTGATATTGGATTCCCTAAAAAAAACAAAGCAAACCAACTTAATACCCCGATCATTATTGAAAGAGTTACGACAATCGGTCCTTATTACGAAAAAATGGTTTTCAGAACATCTACCAATCATCTTGAGTATGATGAGTTTAACCGTTGGATATCTCCGCCATCTAAAATGTTAAAACGATATTTTATTCTAGCTCTGGAAAATAAAAATATTAGAGAAATAGATACAAACAGTAAAGTTTTAAAACTAAATATAGAAATACTGCGTCTCGAAGCAGATTTGAATCAAAAGCTAATTACTCTGCTTATTAGAATAACTATACACCAAGACAATATTGAATACAGTGAGATAATAGATATACAAGAATCTATGCCTGAAGTAAGTGCAAACCAGTTTGCTGAAAAATTAAAAATAGCAATTGATAATGCAATTAATCAAATTATATCAGCGATCAAACAAGTTAAAGCTAATTCAAAACCGATACTCAAATAGCATTACGACATGTCAGAAAAAATGATTAATTCAAATATTAAAAATAAGCAACTACTTATAAGTGGTTTGCCTAAATCAGGTTTTAGTCTTCAGGAAATTCAGGATAATTTTGACCATATAAAACCAAAAATATCAAAGCAGATAAAAAACGTATTAGTTGATTTAACCGACATTACTCATCAAAATTATTCAGTATTATCTTTTATAATAACGCTGGCTGAATGCTGTAGAGATCATAATTCAGCCATCATATTTGAAAAACTATCAGATGAAAAACTAGGTTCAACTTTACAGAGTTTAGGTATTGAGCCAACTGGAAAAATCACTTCTGAAAAAATAAAAAAGAAAAAAAGAACTTCAGTTTTTGAAACTGCAGGAGAGTGTATATATAGAATATGCGGTGACTTCAAAAATTTTGCCGGTTTTATCGGTGATGTTGTCTATGCTGCAAAATACTTCATAACGCATCCACGAAAACTTAATTATCGGGATATCCTTTTCTATATGGATAAAAACGGAACAGATGCCATTCCGATTGTATTTTTAATCTGTTTTCTTGTGGGACTAATCATAGCGTATCAAAGTATAGCTCAATTAGCTGTTTTCGGTTTAGATATATATGTTGCAGATCTAGTTGCTCTCACACTTGTAAGAGAATTAGGCCCTCTAATGGTTGCAGTAGTATGCATTGGAAGAGCAGGTTCTGCATATGCTGCTGAAATAGGAACTATGAAAGTTTCTGAAGAAATAGATGCAATGACAACAATGGGTATTAAACCAGCAAGAGTTTTAGTAATACCTAAAATGATCGCATTAATAGTTGTTATGCCTATGCTGACAATGATAGGAGATGTTGCCGGCATATTTGGTGGTTTAGCAATAGGAGTTCCTCTTACAGGTATTTCTTTTATAGAATATTGCAATAGAACCTTAGCTGTTCTATCTCCGGCCACCCTTGTAGAATCATTATCAAAAGGAATAATTTTTGCAATAATTATTGCTGTAGTTGGTTGTCTGCGAGGAATAGAAACAGAAAACGATGCTAAAGGAGTAGGTAAATCTACTACATCTGCAGTTGTTACCAGCATTTTATTAGTAATAATAGCTGATTTCATTGTAACATTTACTTATCCTCAAATTCTGAATTTAATAGGAATATCATATTAAAGTGGAAAGCAACAATAAAAAAACAGTAATAGAGGTAAAAGACCTAACTATAGGTTATAAAGATTTCGTACTTTTAGAGAAATTGAATTTTTCAATAAAAGAAGGCGAAATCTTTATAATTTTGGGTGGATCAGGTTGTGGAAAAAGCACGATCCTGAAACATTTAATCGGACTTTTTAAGCCGCACAGCGGAAACATACTTATAAATAATAAAAGTATAGTTAATTGCTCAGAAGATGAAAAAGATAAAATGTTTCAGGATTTTGGTGTTCTTTATCAATCAGCAGCGCTATTTAGTTCTATGACACTTGCAGAAAATGTTGCCGTACCTTTAAAGGAGTTTACAGGTCTTTCAGATAAAGTAATCGAAGGTATTACTAAGATGAAACTAAGTTTAGTCGGGTTGACAGGATTTGAAAATTTTTCTCCATCAGAAATAAGCGGAGGTATGAAAAAAAGAGCCGGATTAGCAAGAGCTATGGCACTTGATCCAAAAATACTTTTCTTTGATGAACCTTCAGCAGGACTTGATCCTATTTCATCTGCAGAACTCGACTGCCTTCTACTTGAGCTAAGAAGTAGTTTAGGCTGCACTATGGTAATAGTTACGCATGAACTTGACAGCATTTTTACTATTGCAGATAAAGTTATTATTTTAGATAAAAATACAAAAGGAATAATTGAAGAAGGTGATCCAAGATTATTAAAGAAAAATTCTAAAAATAAATGGGTCAGAGAATTCCTGGACCGTTCAAATATGAGAGGATAATTTATATGGCAAATAGAGGAAACAAATACAAAGTTGGGTTTTTAGCTATTTTATTCATCGCTTTACTTGTGATTGCTTTAATGTCATTAGGCGTATGGAGCTATTTTGGTCCTAAAATAGAATTTATGACTGCCACTGCAGAATCAGTACAGGGATTAACAAAAGGAGCAAAGGTAAAAATAAAAGGAGTAGAAGTTGGTCAGGTAACAAACATCCAAATTGGAATGAAAGGGAGATTTATTTATATTTATATGGAATTAGATCCCGCTATTTTTGTTAAACGTTCTGATGTAAAAATCAAAGCCTCAGAAATGAAAGATTTCTTTGAAAAAAATGTTAAGAAACAGATAAGGGAAGGATTAAGATGCCAACTTCAATATGAAGGAATCACAGGGCAGATGTATGTAGAAATTCGCGATTTTGATATTACAAAACCCCGTTTTCAAAAACGTCATAAAATTCTTCTGCCAGTAGATCATCCGTTGTATATACCATCAGTTCCTCAAACCTTAATTGGCAATATGCTTGAAGACGCACAGATCGCGATTAAAAAAATCGGAGAAGTCGATTTTGCAAAAATATCTAACAAGTTAGAAACTTTACTCCGTACTAGTAATAAGCTACTCGATACTAAAAGTATTGATAAAATCATAGTTGAGATTGGTGATATTAGCAGTAATTTGAAAAATATGACCGATACCTTCAATGCAGTAATAAACGAAGATAAAGTTACAGCGATGACAAATAATATTAAAAAAGCTGTTGATGATTTCATATTACTTTCGAATGCAACCAGAAAAAACTTATCTGAATCAAATATCCCTGAAACTTTAAGTACAACAAGAGAAATGATTCGAAATTTAAATATACTGATAAAATATATTGATATGAATCCAGATGCTTTACTAAAAGGAAGAGAGGGGAAAAATATCGTCCCTCCATTTAGTAAAAGTGAAAACAAATAGAATACCTAATTAAAGAATTCTTTACTACTATCATCATTAATATTATACTTGCACATAATTAATATTTTCGATGTGTTACTCAAATTAAAAGGTAATCAATAGAATGTTCTTTGTTAAAATAAAACATTATTTAGAAAAAATCCAGGCTAAAGAAATATCAAAAATAACCAAATATTCAGACAAACTAGTATATTACTTTCCACTTAAACACGACAAATTGACTTTAACAAAATTGATTAAAGTTCAAGATATCAAGATTTTTTCAAAAAGAGAGGATATTATCTCTTTCAAAGACAATACAGACAAAGCCATTTTTTTATTAAACTGCAACATAAATCATAGTGATGATATACAACAAGTTTTTTCAGATATTAAACCTCTGCTAAATAGAAGATGCAGACTTCTGCTAATAACATATAATCCATATTTTACATGGATATATAAAGTACTAAATTATCTAAAATTAAGAAAAGCACCAATACCAACTACGTTTTTAAAAAGAACAGATTTAAATGCAATATGTAAATTAACAGGGTATGAAATTATAAGGTTTAGACATGTGGGATATATGCCTAACCTAATAGGAATAGGACATATATTTAACAAAATTTTACCACTTATCCCTCTTCTAAAATGGTTTTCATTTACAAATCTAATAACCATAAGACCAATAATAAAAGAAGAAAAACATCTTTCCTTAACAATTCTCATCCCTGCCAGAAATGAATCAGGCAATATTGAAAATGCACTAAAACGAATACCAAAACTAGACACAACAAAAATAGAAATTATTTTTATCGAAGGAAATTCTTCAGATAATACCTGGCATGAAATTAAAAGAGTGTCACTACTACCTGAATATACAAAGCGATACAATATTAAATGCATGCAGCAAACAGGTAAAGGTAAAAAAGATGCGGTTATTTTAGGATTCAAACATGCTACATGTGATCTTGTAACAATACTGGATGCTGATTTAACAATGCCTCCAGAACTCTTAGGTAGATTCTATACTGCCTATATAGAAGGCTTAGCTGATTTCATAAATGGAAATAGGCTACTTTACACAATGGAATCAAAAGCTATGAATACATTAAATCTGTTAGGAAATATCTTTTTTGCAAAAATGATTAGCTGGGTATTGAGTCAAAAACAAGGTGATACATTATGCGGCACAAAATTTTTCAGCATGAAAGATTATTCAATAATAGAAAAATGGAACAATGATTTTGGCAATATTGATCCTTTTGGAGATTTTGAGTTTATTTTTGCAGTTGCAGATATGGGAATAGGTAGTATTGATATGCCAATAAAATATAAAGCCAGAACATATGGTGATACCAATATCAGACGCTTTAGGGATGGACTTTTCCTTTTTAAAATGCTTTTTATTGCTTTTATTAAAATAAAACTCTAGTACTAAAATAATGAATTTTACTAATATAAAAAATAATAATATTTATTATCTTTTTCTTTTTTTCATTTCTCTTATTTGTTTCTCTGTTACATCTTTTATTTCAGTTAAACTTCTGTTTTTATTCCTTGCAGTATATTTCTTTATAATGTTAATAGGAAAGCAAAGTGTTAAATTTTTTTCATACTCAGCATGTATATTTTTTACTATAAGTTTCATGCTAATTCCAATTGCATGGCAATTTATGGATTTAAATAATAATCACTTTATCGCTATTACATTATTTATTAATATTCTTGTTGCTATTGTAGGGATATTATGGGTTATAGCCATTACCATAAATTCATCTAGAATTAACCTGAAGAAATATTTAGGCAAATCTTCATATATATTTCTATATTCAGCAATATGTGCTTTCTTTTTTGGCAGATTACTAAGTGATGAGCTTCCAATGGGTGGTGATGAGTTTTTTCATATAAACTCAATAGAAATATATCGTAACAGATTTTTTGAAATAATTTCCACAAAAAACTTATATTCAACATGTTTTCTAATTTTGCTACTTATTATTTTGGGATTAATAATATTCACATGTCTAAAAAAAAGATTACAAAAAGAAAAAATGTTTTATATCACGATCTTATTAATATTTATTTTGGGTATATCTGCATTCCTTTCCTACAATATCACAAAAACTAATTTTAACTTTAATATTTCCCATGCATCCAGATATCCATCTATTCAATCATGGCTTTCAGCATTTTTAATTGCTTTAGCATCAGGTTCATGGACTAAATATATTTTTTGTGAGTTTCCATTTGAATATTACAGAATATTACCTGTAGTTTTCTTATTTATTCTTGGTCTTGCACTTTTAAAAAAAGATAAGGATGATATTAAAACTCTTTTAAGAATATTTGGGACCTTTATTATTTTTACAACACCAAACTTAATTTATCACTCATCAATACTATATTTGGATATACCTGTTATTGTCCTATTAACAATATGTTTATTTGATATTAAAAAAATCCTGACGTATAAACTTTCAGATCTTTTCTCAACATATGGATGGTGGTGCCTTATTTTTGTGGGTTTTCTAAAAGAATCAGCAATGCCTGCAATATTAATTATTTTCAGTTTAAGATTAATAGTACAAATATACTTCTATTGTAAATATAAATATCAAATAATATGTCAATTAATTTACAGTTCTATATTATCTGCCTTTATACTTTTTACACCATCACTTATATATCTATTCACCAGATATGCACAAAACTCAAGACCGTACGGGAATCATTTTTCAAATCTCATTAATTTTTCTATTTGGAGCAAATCATTTATATCAATCTATGAACAAACCAGTGTAATATTTATTCTAGCCATAGTAGGGTTAATTGTTTTAATATACAAGCGAAAATGGTACCATGTCACAGGAGCTGTTTTTCTTTTATTAGGGATGAAATGTTTTTTTGTTATAGATTCTGCTTCGTATGTAACATTAGCACGTTTTAACCTTTATATGCTCCCGAGTATTATTTTTCTAGCATGGTATGGTATTGAATACTTAATTAACTATTCAAAAAAACTAACACTAATAATATTCACTGTATTATTAATAGTAAATTTATGTTATTCTCCAATTTCTTTTAACGGTAAACACAAAGAATGGAAATACCAGACTGAAAAGTTTTATCCATATAGGGATTGTCTGATTGATATATCAAAAATAAAAGGGCATAAAAGAATAGCCAATGCTAATTTACCATTGGCTTATGCAACGCATATTGCATTAGCAGAAATCGGTTGGCATCCTCTCCCTGACACAATAAGCGTATTGTCTTTTACTGATAAAGAACCAAATAACTTATTTAGTTCATTAAATTATGCAGGTGATTATAATTACAATATTGTAATTTATAGACTTTCAAAGCCGTCACCTATATTATCACAAATCGTGGGTTATAAAAATTTTCGTTTTTTAAAAAGCTATAAATCACCAAATGGTATATTGATGTTATGGGTAAACAAAAATCTATTCCCAGCAAAATTATAAAAAATAAAGTTGAGTATATTTAGATCAATAGTTTTTTAACCACTCTTTCTATTTGTTCTATTCTGGATTCAAGAGCTCCTGTTATGCCTATTGATATTCGTAATAGTCCTTGCGATAATCCCATTTCAGATTGTTCTTCATCTGAAATTTCAGATGATGTGGTAGAGCTTGAACAGCTCATTAAAGTATCAAAATACCCCAATGATACAGCCATTAATCCAAAACGTTCAACATTCTGAAGCTCTGTCATCATTTCATGTGCTTTCTCTTTTGTTTTACAATCAATAGTTATTACACCGCCGTAGCCGTAGTCTACATTCATCATCAAAGTTAAAAGATCATGCTGAGCGTGTTCTTTTAGCCCTGGGTATACAATAGAAACTCCTAATTTTTTCAACCTCTTTGAAATAGCTATGGCACGTCTGCTATGTTCTTTCATTCTAATTCCAAGATGTGGTATTCGCTGTATCAAATCAAAAGCAACTCTAGGATCAATTGTAGGCCCTAAAAGCATTACGCGCCCTGTATGTAAATCCATCAAACTATTAATAAACTCTCTACTTGCACAAATGGCACCTGCAATAAGATCACTGGCTCCGTTAATAAATTTAGTCATAGAGTAAACTACTACATCAGCTCCAAGCCTGGCAGGTGATACAAGCATAGGAGTAAAAGTATTATCAACTATAACCTTTATATCATGTTTATGGGCAATTTTAGATATTTCTGAAATATCAGCTACTTTCAGAGTGGGATTAGCAACTGTCTCTATAAAAAATATTTTTGTTTTTGGTGTAATAGCATTTTTAAAAGCTTTATTATCCGTAGGATCTACAAATGTACACTGAATCCCCATCTCTCTAAACAGCTCATTAAAAAGGGCATGAGTGCCACCATAAATAGTATTACTTGCAACAATATGATCCCCTACTCTGCAAATTTGAAGTATAGCACAAGATATAGCAGACATACCACTTGCTGTACTTAAAGCAGCTTCAGTATCATCAATGGCGGCTAAATAGCGATTCAAAATATCAACAGTTGGATTAAAATGCCTACTGTAAAGATAACATCCATCCTGTTTATGAGTCATTACACCATCGAAAATATCAGGCATTGTACCTGCTTCCATTACAGTAAAAGTAGATGCCCTTGATATAGAAGGAGCAACTCCGCCATGTTCACCAAACTCTCTTTTAACTTCAGATAATGCCTGTTCCGGATCAAATTTTTTCATAAGCTACTAACACTCTGTTAAATTATTGCACTTCGTACGAGGTTTAGGCAAAATTTTATATTTTTTAATTGCCGATAAAATGTGTCGCTTGTGTTTTAAAACTAATATGGATTTCTTTATATAGTTTAATTTCAAGCTTATTCAGTGATGTTTCAGTTATTAAAGCAGATACCAATACACCGCCAATATCTGCAGTTATTTCGACACCTGTTTTTACATTTTCAATATCTGTTACAGTACCTTTAAATGAATTTCTAGCACTTGAATCTAAAAATGTATTAGACAAAGTTATATCTTCACTTCTCAAAATAACACATCCGGAATCACCATTATATTCATCGGTTGAAATATTAAAATCTATATTAGTTAAACCATCTGAACTATTATTATTTTTATACACTGTAAATATTGAAGTTGTCTTATCTACTTTTTTCACATACCCTCTGTAAAAATTTTTGATCCCTATAAATTTAGCAATAAATTGAGATTTAGGATGTCTAAAAATTTCACTGGGTTTACCCACTTGTGAAATAACACCGTTTTCAATTACAGCTATTCTGGAAGAAAGTGCCAGTGCTTCTTCATAATCATGAGTAACATGCAGTATTGTCTTTAGTTTCTCTCTGTTTTCTTCACCGAAGTAGATATGTCCACTGTTAATTTTACGAAGTAGACTCCTTATTTCTGTTTTTGTCTGCGTATCTAACGAGGAGAGCGGTTCATCAAGCAGTAAACAACATGGATTAGTAACAAGTGTTCTAACAAGTGCAACTCTTTGAGACTCTCCTAAAGAAAGTGTTGCAGGATATCTATCAAGTAAGTGTGATACTTTTAATATATCTATAACACTATTTATATTTTTAACAAAACTATCTCTATTTCGCCTTTTTTTTAGTGCAAAAAAGATATTAGCTTTAACTGTCATGTGAGGGAACAAAGAATGATTTTGAAAAACTAGACCAATATTTCTTTTCTGTATTGTTCTATTTAAAATAGAAACACCGTGAATTTTAATATCTCCTGTCTCAGGTGTCTGCAAACCGGCTATTAATTCTAAAATCAAGCTCTTACCTGAACCAGATTTTCCAAGTAAAACAAAATACTCCCCTTCTTCAATATCAAGATTAATATCCTGTAGTTCAAAGGTCGGAAATTTTTTATAAATTGATTTCAACTCTAACATAAATTTAATTAACCATTAATCATATATAATTAACAATTATCCTATTTGTATCTTACAAGGTTATTTTTTTTCTTTTTTTCCATAGATAGCAGTCTAAAGAAAATAAACATTATCAGGCAGGCAACAACAAACAGCACAGCCACAGGTTGAGCATATTTTAATCCGTATGAAGTAAATCTATTGTAAATCAATACAGATGTTACCATTGGATAATAAGCTATTATCACAATAGTACCAAACTCGCTTAAGCCACGCCCCCACATCATAACAAATCCTGACATAACGGATCTCCACGCCATTGGAAGGCTAATTGTAAAAAAAACTTTACTATTAGATGCTCCTAATGTATAAGCAGTTTTTTCAAGTTGAATAGGAACACTTTCAAATCCTTCTCTGGCACCATTTATTAAAAAAGGCAGACTAACAAATGCCATAGCTATCATTATCCCGATAGGATGGTCTATAAAATTTATACCTATCTTGCTAGCCGCTTCCCCTGCTATCGAATCTCTTGATATAACTCCAAGAAGAGCAATACCCGCTGCCGAATGGGGAATAACAATAGGCACGTCAATAATTCCGCATATCAACCGCTTAAAAGGAAAATTTTTCCTTGCAAGCAGATATGCAAAAGGAACCGCTAAAATAGCAAATGCAATTGTTGCCGCCATAGATGTCCATAAGGTAAGCCATATACTCTTATAAACCTGTTCTTCTGCCGCAGTTTTAACAAGAGTGTGCACACTGGAACTTAAACACATTGATAAGATTGGAGCAACAATAAAAAGTAAAATCAAGCCCCCAAAAATAATGAGAATAGTTTGGAACAGACTTAAATTTTTAATGGATTTCATAGTTAAGCTACCGCACTTCGTGCGAATGTTGAATTTATTTTTACTACCTTATCAGAGTAAAAGATGTAATGTTTTACAGTTCAATGTTTTTTACTCAATATTCAAATTTCGAATATCAAGTATCCAAACATTATATCATTAACAATTAATAATTTACCATTAACAATTATTTATTTAATCGCATATTTTTTCAATGCCTGAGGTAGTTCGTTATATGTAGAAGTTTTTGCAGGAACAACAGATTCCTGACCATTTTCCTCCATCACTTTTCCACCCTCATTCTTATTCATTACAAATTCAACAAATTTCATTGCCAGTTTTGGATTAGAAGCATTTTTAGGAATAGTCAAACCATATAGCATTGGAGCACCGTATTTAGCAATCTTACTTCCAGGTGTTTTCCCTGATACTTCTACTTTCACCTGTTTATAATATTTAGCATCCTTCATGCTTCCCAAATTAACCTGAGCAGGCAATTCAACATATTTCAAACCATGTTGTTCGGCTACTGATTTATATAGGAAAATATAATCTATCTGCCCTACATCAAGAAGAGAAAGTAGATCTGTTTCTTTAGGTCTCATGACAACCATTCCGCCTTTTTTATCATTTATTTTTTTAAACAGTCCATTGTCATGATAATAAATAGATGCCAATTTAATTACAAGCAGTGCTCTATATCCGCATGGATCATCATTTGGATTAGAATGTCCGCAAACAACGTCTTTTTTCTGGAGAACTTTATACCAGTTACTACTATTTATTTCATTAGCATATTTAGATTTTTTAGTATAAACAATTGCCATCTGATTATTTGCAAATTTTAAACTCCAAGATGCGTATTTTGGAATCAGTATCTGATTGATTACTGAGTAGTCAGCAGACATCATCACATCACATTTTTGATGTAAATCTGCTATTTTTCTAGCACACATTCTACTACCGGCTGCTTCCAGTATAACATTTGTGCTAGGATATTTTTTTTCAAATTCTTTTTTCATCTGAGCTAATGGCACGCTTAAACTACCTGCATGAAAAACAATTAGATTATTATTTTTCTTAACAACTTTTGTCTTTTCATTTTTAGAACATCCTGCTAAAAAACATGCGAGCACAGCAATCAAAATCAAACCAATAATTTTCTTCATAAAATACCTTCTTTCATAATTTAGTTATAATGTAACACAAGCATCCTGCTTGCAGTATTTTTTCTTATTTGAATACAACCTTTACCATTGGACCACAGCAAAAATTTCCCCAGCCTGGAGTTAATTCCAGCCAGTGTCTTTTGCCGGAAAAATCAAGATCATTCATAATCATTGTAGTTGCAAAACTCTCACCTGATTTCAATTTCAAAGGAGCAATTTCTGAAATAGGAAAAGCAGCTTCATAAACTATATGAGTATCTGTAACTCTGGTCACTTTAAGCTTAACTATATCATTTACTACTTCTAGCTCTCTTCCTTCAGGAGCTTCGTATAAAAAAACTTCTTCACCTTTTGATGTTAATGTCAATCCCCAATGCCATTTATCCATAAACAATTCTACATTATCAGCAGCCCACACAATATCACCTGAATAAGGTTGATTATATTCATTGTCGATTGTATCAACAGCAACATAAAGATAATCTTCATCCCACATGAAACGTATTTCACTACGAAGATCATCAGGATTTTTTTTAGGATCAAATCTGCCGGCATAAATTAATGGAATTGGTTTTGAGCATTTCCAGTCATTTAATGTTCCGTCAAAATTTACGTTTGAAGGAGCATGCACAGCATAAGCTTCGTGAATCAAGTCCAAACTGTTTTTTATTTTTATCGAACCACCATTATTCACTTTCTCGACAACTGTTTCAAAATAAGGCACAGGATAGCGCACTATTTCAGGACTGTCTGTTTTGACATGAATAAACGTTTCACCTTTTGTTTTTGGCTGAACTTCTATATTTATAATTTCAGATGTAATCTGCCATCCCGGCAACTGATTCCATCTCAAATTTAGTTCCAATGCCCAATCATAAGGATTGTTAACAATAATTTTAACATCCTGATCTATATTCTTTCCGTAAGGTACAATTACAGGTTCAGTCACAATTGCTTTTGATAAATTTTCCATCTCGCCTATTCTCATCTGTGTTATAGAATCTGCTGTAAAAAAAGAACCGGGCTTAATTCCCATATAATTAACATTATCACCGCGAACCTTACATAGCATATAATGAGGGAAAGCACCTTTTTCTTCAGAAACACCTATTCTACTGCCGCCACCGCCTCCGGTTATAAAATAGCGGATTCCGTCTCTGGTTCCCCAATCACGATAATAATGTTTATGACCTGCAAATACTGCACGAACAGGATAGCCTTTTAATAACGCTGCTATTTTATCCCATTTACTACCATATAAATCTGTATTAAAAATAGGCTGATGCATCATTATAAAAATATTATGGGATCTATTTTTTTTCAAAGTTTCTACAAGCCATAGCATCTGTGTTTCTGATAATTCACCGGGAAATTGTCCAACTTCTTCCGTATTTAAAGCAATAAAATTGCTGTTGCCATAAACAAGAGAATATTTTGTCGGACCTATCCTTCTTTCATAAATTTTTTCAGATTCTTCATCTGCAATATCATGTCCACCTGGAAGTGGAATAAATGGCGGTTTAATTGTATTAATAGCATCTTCACAAATATCCCACTGCTCTTTCACACCTTCTGCAGCACCTCCTAAAATCAGATCACCGACAATAAAGATCATATTTGGATTTAGAACATTCCAATCTTCAATCATGGAAAAAAATTCTGGTTCATATTGAAAGGATTCTCTAAATTGAATATCTCCAATAATTACAAAATCAAAACTGTTTTTATCTATCAGAGAATCTTTATTTATTTTTTTCAGCTGCTTTTCAAAGACACTGTTTTCTATATCAAAAGTATTCATAACTTAGTTCTCTTATTTATTAATAATAAAATATTAATGTTGCATCAATTTTTCAATAAACAAACATTGATGCTTTGCCATAATATATAATTTCACAATCCGATGATTTTTTGGAAAAAATTGAAGTTTTCATTTTAGCAGTTTTATTTTCTGAAGTAATAATTTTAAATTCAAAACTGTTAGGAATTCTTTCAGATTTTAACAGATTGCTAAATACAATCTGGCTATCAGTATCCAAAATAGATTCGAAAGTGTGCGTTCCTTCAATTAATGTAGATTTTGCATAACCTGTTAACAGTTCAATTTCATCACTTATATGCGTAAACACAAAATGGCTATTTTGATTAAAGAATCCAGCCCATAAAAGTGTAGGAGATAATTTTAAGAATTCATTTCTAAGTTGATTATCAATTTGTTTAGCTTCTTTTTTCTTTTGTTCTGTAATATCACGGGTTATACCTACAATACAGTCAATGCCTGAATATTTCATATAAGAATCAATAGATTCAATATACCTTATATCTCCATTTGCCTTTATTATTCGATATTGCAATGTTGTTGTCTTTGGCCAAACGGTTTTTTCTTTGGGACCTATTATTATTTGCCTGTCTTCAGGATGACATAGTTTATTAATAAGAAAATCACGGCCTTTTTGTCCCTTAAAATATTTAACAGGGTATCCGGTAATATGTTCCAATGCCATCTTATTTACATACAAGATACTATCTGAATTAATATCGTGAATTGTTATTACATGTGTAATTGTATTAATACATTTTTCCAATAATAAGCGAGTTTCTTCTGATTTTTTCCTATCACTAATATCAATTAGTGTACCAATAACTCCAACAATTTTATTATCCGAATCAAAGACCGGCAGTTTCGATACAATTCCCCATTTCGTTTTTCTGCATCCTGGAATAAGGCGTTCGTCTCTGAGTATTGCCTGTCCAGTTTGAAATACTGTTCTATCTTCCTCTGTATTTTTTTTAGCTTCTTCATTTGAAAAAAAGGCATAATCATCTTTTCCCAAAACAGGATTTTCCTGATCATAGGAAACATTTTTAAGAAAAGAAGCATTTGCAGTTAAATATTTAAGCCTGGCGTCTTTTATATAAAACATTGTTTCCATAGAGTCAAGAAGTGCTTTGATGATCAGAACAGACTGATTCAGTTTATTATTAAGATTTTTTATAGTATCTAAAACAAGACTGATCTGTTCCTGATGTGCATTATCATTTATCTCAGTAAGCCCAAGCCATGAATCAACAACTCCGGAAAAATCATGCTGAGAAACCTGTACAGGCTCAGGCATATCTGAGATATCACTGATAGATACATTTAATACGTTCGCTATCTTTTTTAGAATATTTTCTGATGGAACAAGCTGTCCTTTTTCCCATTTCCAAAGACTTGTTCTACTGACATTAAGAAGTTTAGCAAATCCTTTAATCGATATACCGCAATCATTGCGATATCTATTTATTTTATCGAAGTAAACATTCATATATTTTATCACCAATTTTTAAATAACATTATCATCAACACAAGATAACATATACGTAAACTTTATTTAAAATTTTAAAAAGTCAAATTGTTTTATTTACATTTAGAAAAATATTAACTTATTATAAGATTTATTTAGACATTGTGGTAAAATTATAAATAGTATAAAGATGGAGAGAGATAAGATGGTAAATGATGAAATATTAAATTATAAAGAAAAACCTAAGTTTGGAAAAATAGAGATTTTATTGATCTGCTGCATAGTATTTCAGTTGATAATATGTCTAATGTCGGTTCACTATGGAGACGGATACTTTAGAGATGAACTTTACCAAATAGCATTAAGTAATCATCTCGGCTGGGGATATGTAGATGTTCCGCCTTTAGCTCCTTTTTTATTAAGAATAGTCAGGTCAATATTCGGTACGTCTCTATTCTCTTTACATCTGCTGCCGGCTATTGTCTGTGCCGTTGTTATTTTTCTAACCTATAGAATGGTTAAAATATTTGGCGGTGGATTTTTCGCAGGAGTATTTGCCCTCATTCCAATCACACTTTATTCATGTGCATATGGTTCTCTATATCTTTATGACACATTCAATTATTTCTTCTGGAGTTTAATGATTTACTGCTTAATAAAGTTATTTCTTACTCAGAACAAAAAATACTGGATATATATAGGAATTATCGGTGGACTTGGATTAATGACAAAATGGACTATCCTATTTCTAGGTTTTGGAATAGTATCTGCATTAATAATAACAACAGATAACAAACATGCAATATATCAAAAACATTTATATTATATCCAACTTTGGATAGGTGGATTGATTGCAGTCCTAATCTTTTTGCCATACATAATTTGGAATTTTATTCATGGGTTCCCTACACTCGACTTTTTGAGTATTTACGCTGCCCACAAACTGATTCCTATGTCTGCTCTGTATTATATTAAAGCTGCAATACTTGGCACTCTGCCATTTTTTCCAATTTGGTTTTTAGGTTTGTATTATTTCTTATTTAATTCCAAAGGGAAAAAATATCGTGTTCTAGGCATAGCATTCATTGTGATTTTTCTTTTAACAGTCTTTTTGCATACAAGAACAGGAGTAATTAATGCATTTTATCCAGTTCTTTTTGCAGGAGGAGCAGTCGTACTTGAGGCATTACTTAAAAGTAAAAAACTTATTCCCATAAAAATAATTTATATTCTATTTCTTATTTGTTTTGGGCTATATGTCCTGCCAACAATAAGACCGGTTTTAACTTTAAAAACATTCATAAAATATTACGGAAACAGCGGTGTAAACGTTGAAGGACATAAAAAAGGAGTTCTTCCACAAGGATACGCTGATAGATTCGGTTGGAAAGAATTAACACAAAAGGTTGCTAAAGTTTATAACTCTTTACCTCCTAAGCAAAAAGCTGAAACTGCCATTTATACAATGGACTACGGAGAAGCAGGAGCAATAGCTTTGTTTGGGAAAAAATATGGATTGCCTAATCCTATCAGCGGACATAACCAGTATTATATTTGGGGATCTGAAAATTATACAGGCAAGTCAGTAATTATGATAACACTACGCTCTAAAACTGACCTTCTAAAATATTTTAAATCAGTAAAATTAATGGGCAGAACTAACAATAAATATTGTATGCCCTATGAAAATCATTTACCGATTTGGCTATGCACTGAACCTAAATTTAAATCATTTAAAGAAGTATGGCAGGATTTTAAAAACTATAGTTAGCATGATTTTATAACGAAACGGTTATATATTTACTTAATATAATTTAATTAAACTTAATATTTGGCAGATAATGAACAATAAAAATGTATCCATTGTAGTTCCAACCTACAAAGAAGCGAAAAATATTCCTGTTCTTGTGAAAGAGATCGATGAAGCTTTAAATAACAGATATCAATATGAAATAATCATTATTGATGATAACTCTCAGGATGGTATAGATAAAGAAGTTCAGATACTTCAGGACAATAAATATAATGTTAAACTAAAAATTAGAACAGATGAGCGCGGTCTTTCTTCCGCTGTGATAGCCGGATTAAAAATGGCAACTGGAGATTTATTTCTAGTAATGGATGCCGACCTAAGCCATCCACCAGAAAAAGTGCCTGAACTGCTTGACAGAATAACGGAAAATGGGGCTGATTTTGTTATCGGCAGCCGTTTTGTTGAAGGCGGTGGAGCTGCACATTTTAACTGGTTCAGAAAACTGAATGCCGGTGTTTCAAAACTACTTGCACGTCCTTTGACAAAAGCAACAGATCCTATGGCAGGTTTTTTTGCATTCCCTAAACATATTATTGAAGGTAAATACGAAACATTAAATCCTCTTGGCTGGAAAATAGGTTTGGAGATATCAGTTAAATGTACTCCTAAAAACCTGCAGGAAGTTCCTATTCAGTTCAAAGAAAGACTTCATGGAGAAAGTAAACTATCTCTAAAGGAGCAGATAAATTATCTTATACACATAAAAAGACTGTTTGAGTTTAAATATGAATCTTTTTCAGAACTTATTAAATTCGGGTTAACCGGCTGCAGCGGTATTATTGTCAACCTATTCTTTGTTTTTATTGCATTCGACTTGGCAGGTCTGAACTATAAACTTGCATTAGTTATTGGGTTCATTATAGCACTTACAACAAATTTTTTGATAAATAGGAAGTTTACATTTACACATACTCATAAAGGAGACTTCTTTAAGCAATATACAGGATTTTTTATAACGTGTCTGATTGGTTTTGCTATAAACTGGGTTATTTCTGTTTACTTATTTGAGCATATTCAATTCTTTCACAGCTATTATTTATTAACTACATTTATCGGTATTGTATGTGGTATGGCTTTTAATTTTATCGGTAGCAAATTTATTGTTTTTAAGAAACTTTAGTATTAGTCATGATTATGCCATATAGTACCAATTAAAAATAGTTTTCTCATATTTTATAGTTATAAATTATGAGAATTTAGCTTAGAGTAGGCACTATTTTTTGTCACATTTAACGAGTAAATCACTATAAATTTGTCCACTATGTATATATAAGAAATAAGATTCAGAATTCTACCGTCTTTACGTACAATTCTAAACTCATTCTTAGCCGGCCATTCAATTTCACCCGATATATATTTGCTTTGCAGAGCTCTATCATCTGGATGCACACAGACTTCCAGCCAAAAATCTATATCTTCAGTCATCTCTTTTAAAGAATAACCATAAATTTTTTCGAAGCTTTTACTTGCAAATATATATTTTGTATACTCTTTATCAAAAACGATTAGTATAAATGGACTATTATCCAATGCTGCTGTCAATAAATTTATAGTTTCGTAATTTTGCCTATTTAATGTTATATCTTTTATTATCCCCAGCTCAAATTCCTCACCATCAATAACAGTCTGACAATAATAATAATTAATCCAACGTATGATTCCATTTTTTAAACATATTCGAATGTTTATATCACTATGATTTTCTTTCAAACAATTCTCAAATATTTTTAAATCGTCTTTATGGATGAAACTATTAATAGAATCTGTATTCTTATAAAACTGGCTTCTTTCAATACCAAACAAAGCTTCAGCGGCTTTATTTATATATATCAGGTGTTTTCGCGGCTTTATTTTAGATATCCATATAGTATGGTCAAGATCGTCCATGGCAAATTCCATATAATGGTATCTATTTTTTCCTGATTCCTCTGCAGATATATCTCTTATTCTACCAATTATTTCTATAGTTTTTCCATCTTTATCAAATACAGGCTTAATACTTATTAACCCTGTCCCATCAGGTCCAAGTGCTTTAGGAAGTCGTATTTTCTCATTAATTATTGCAATATTCGTTTCTAAAACCTTTTTCTCAAGCAAAACTAACTCATTCCATCGATTATTTCCTTTCCAAATATCTTCATTTCTTGCTCCCAAAATAAAGCTCTCATAACTTAAACCAAAATAATAAAGAAAAGATTTGTTTACAAAAAGAAATTTATGTTTTATGTTTTTACGATATATCAAAAATTCCAAAGAGTTAATTATTGTATTTAAATTTCCTATCTCCTTCTCCTGATGCAAATTTTGAAGCCTAAGGATCTTATTCCGGTTTTTTAAATCCATTAAAAGCCCCTGCTTCTCAGTTTCTGTTTTTGAGGAAAAATCAATAATATTTCTATCTAAACTAGATAGAGACTCATAGTAATAAGGGTTATTCTCAATATCTTCTAATGATGATATTTCAGAAACACTGACACATAATAATTGTGCCAATAACCTGATTTCAGCTTCTGAAGGAGTATTAATTCCCTTCTCCCATCTCAAAATTGTTCGGTATGAGGACTTTCCAATAGCCAGGGCAATTTCTCTTTGAGATAATTTTTTCTCAGATCTTATTACTTTAAATCTCTCGCAGTCAAAAACCATCATAAGTATACCATTATGTCACAAATAGAACAAATAAAGTAAGTCCTCAAAAAGTGGTGGTAAATCTTTAAAAACTTCCCAAAAGGTCTTTACAATTTAGAGTCTGTGCTATACTTGATAATCTTATGATGAACAGTATTCCCAACATTCAGATTCTAATTGC
>Ga0233431_1002767_pt1 | contig 23259 bp, 21 predicted proteins | sample SI_118_April2016_FD_179867 | JGI IMG/M metagenome (GOLD analysis project Ga0233431, IMG submission 179867) | Seawater microbial communities from Saanich Inlet, British Columbia, Canada - SI_118_April2016_200_MG | ecosystem: Environmental > Aquatic > Marine > Inlet | place: Canada: British... | reverse complement strand
CACTACTGGCTTTCCGGCGGCTTTAATTCTTTCCTTAAGGTTGTTGGAAAACTTAAACTTGGGTGCCAAGTGCGCCGGTATGGTCAAAGGATCCCCTGTTTGGGGATTACGGCCTACTCGGTCATCTACCTGTACGGCCTTGAATGAGCCAAAGTTAGGGATAGCAATTGTGCCGCCCTCTTCGAGGCACTTAACTATGCCTCCTACTACTGCATCCAAAGCAATTAGTGAATCCTTTTTTGTAAACTGGGCCTTTTCCGAAATGTAATCTACTAACTCTGACTTCTTCATTGTTTAATAATGCCTCCTTTTTAATGTTGGTTTAGTAAAATGGTTGTTTATATTCACGAATACCTCCCCAATACGATTCCCGAGCCTACAGAATTAGGATCTGGGATGCGGTCATTGCTAAATTTCATTAATTTCTTAATGACCGCCGCTGTTTTGGGGTCATTGTTGTTGGCGGCTCTTCCCATAATAGCTAATCTGTCCTCGGCCTTCGGTCTGGTCCTCTTTTGCCTGTTCGGTTTTGTTGGTTCATCAGTTAAACCGTAGCCTTCTTCCTCCTCACCCGCGTATTTTGCGATTTCCTTCTTATAATCGCCTATTTTCCTTCGGGTTTCCTTATCCTCTTCCATACCGTCAAGTATTTTCTCTATACTGAACCCACCAGCAGCCGCCCACACCCGTAATGGAATGGGTATGCCTGCTTCCTCCACAGTAGACAGGATAGATAGATAAGATTCATCGTATTGTGGCTGCAATTGCTTGTGCCACTGGATCTCCGGTATGATTAAGTCCTTTAAAGGTATGTCCTGAGAACCCGAACGCTTCGTACCTATGTTCCCGCGCCCGGTAATTCTAATATTGTGGTCCAATTCCGATTGTTTCCTTTTTACGAACCTATGTACTCTTGCAAGTAGTGGGAACATAGTAGCATAAAAGATTCGTTGAGTCATAAAGAAGCGAAACGCTCTCAAAGTTTCTATAAAAACGGATAAAGCCGCCTCCATGGTGTTATATGTTGCGTCACCAGTAAGAAAGGCTTCATTGATTCCTAAACTTCTCATCTTCGCTTGGGTTAAACTGTCCCATTCATCGGTCACTTTCCAGAAATCACCTCCACTTCTAACCTCACCTACATCAACATCACGCTTCGTTGCCACAACTGCGCCGATTGGGTCTAAATCCGCCGAAATAAACATTTCAATCAACTCCTCAAGCTGACCTTCCGTCGGTTCCCAGTCCTCAGAGCCCGCCGTGATGTGCATAATGGCCCTTTGCCGCCTTTGCGCTCCTTGAATCGTCCCTTCAAGCAGGATTTGCTCCAACATATAGAAAGGAACGATGCGGGATAGGTAAGAAGTCCCGGTATCCTTCGGATATGTCTTTCGAGCGCAATATAAGGTGGTTAAGGGGTCGAGGGCAACCTTACCAGAGAGGAGTTTTGTGATCAATTCCTGTGGTAATTCCCTTTTTGCTTGCTGGTCACGTGCGTCCTTCGAGGTTAAGAACTTCCTAAATTCAGGCGGAACTTTCAGGTCTACCTTAGGATCATAGCCCTGTAGAGGGATTGGTAACAGTTCTAAATAGTCCGGGTCTTGCACAATGATGTCCGTGAATATGCCATAGGTATCATTATAAACCATAGTTCCTACAAGACTGCCTATGGTCAAAAACTCCACTGCCATTTGTGGCATCAATGTACGAATATTTAAGTGTTCTAACGTATCTTGGTAAACTTGGAGAACTGCCTTATCCTCAACTCCTGAGACCGAAAAGTCACTAAAAGGTAGCATTGCCATTAAGTCAACCGCCGCACCAGAAACCGAATCGTATTGGTATATCTTTCGATACAGTTTATTCAATTCGATGCCCTGTTTCGGTAGCATTGACTCCATAGCGTTCTGCATACCAGTATTGCCCATCCCATACTGCATTGGTTGATTCAATTGGGAAGAGGCAGTAGTTCTATGAGTCATTGATCTCTTTTTAGATATACTACGTTTAGATAAGTCAAACATATTAGATTACCTTCCTAAAATAAGGAGTTACTTTAACTTCTTCAATTTCTTTAAGGTTTCTTTTACCTTTTCTTGCTTTTCCTTTAAGGTCTTGACCTTGTCCTCATTACCTGCTTTTTTGGACTTTTTGATCTTATCACTGAGGCTCTTAATGCGGTCAGTCTTTTTGGTAATACGGTCGGCTAACTTCTTTGCCTTATCGCCTGAGGTCTTTGAGTCTTTAGATTTAGGTGAGGTTTTGTCTTTAGGTGAATCCTTGGACTTTTTAGACTTAGGTGAGGGCTTTTGCAATGCCTTTAACGCTTTCTTTGCTTTTTGAAGCCGTTCAGATAACTTGGCTATTTGCTCTTCCTTTGCCTTTATCTTGTCTTTAGAGTCCTTAGAGTCTTTAGATTTGGCTGCCTTTTTAGCAGTTATCTTTCTTCGTCTTAATAGTGCTTGCATTTCTTCTGCTGTTACTTTAAAAGCCATTAGATGTCTCCTTCCTAAATTTTGATAACTAAATTGTTTGAGCGGGCCAACCCTTTAAGGGTCGGTTTATCATTTTTACCTATTTTATCCAGCAAATCGACTGCTTTTTGGCATACGGCGAAGGCGAGTTCTAAAGCGTGACCCAATTCTGCGCCAATATCAACTTCATCGTCCTCAATGGACATGAGGACATCTTCCAATGTGTCATAATCAGTTGAAGATTCGATGTGTCCCGCAAGTCGAAAGCTTGCGGCAGTAACCATTTTGATTTCATCATCTTGGATACTCGCCTTTATTGTGCCAGATCGCCTTGCCTTTATCCAATTTTGCTCCTCTTTTGTTATTTTCAAATATTCCTCCTATTCTTTAGTAATATCCTTTAAAAGATTATTGATTGCTCGGTAAACTTTGGCATTACCTCTTCTAAATGATTCTAAAGGTATACCATAACCGTTTAACGTATTTTCCATCGCCTTTACACAATCGAAAGTCATTTTCTCTATTGCTTCCGCCGTTGTCTTATTCCGGCGGGCTTTTAAAAATGCTTTTTCTTCTGCCGTGATCTTGAAAGCCATTTTTTCTCCTTTTTAGATAATCTATTTAACATGCTCATTTCTGGACTATTTTCTTTGGTAAGGTTACCCGATCGTTTGGACAGTATTTGGCATTGTGGCCGGATGCTATTATAACATCTACCATTCCAGAGCCGCACCTAGGGCATTGGAAATTAGCCTCAGTCTTTTGGGGCAATACCTCTCGAATTGCGGAAAGAATCTCATTTGGCGTAGCAGATTTGCCTACTTTAGCAGTAACAGCGACCTTTAGTCTTGCTTTGGTCAAAGGCAAGGATTTTCCTTTACAGAAAGCCGTCACAAACCCCTCCGTAGACTCTTTTTCCACTTTCTTGTACTTATTGTCACCCAAATCGACCAGTTTTCCATCTGTTACTAAATCGTCAAGCAATACTTTCACTTTGGACGAATGGTTGAAGTTTTGCAATAGTTTTGTTGCTTTTCCCAAGGAAAATTGTTTATTACCCAATTGATCTTCAATTGCTTTGTATAAGTCAGTTTTAGACGCCTTATTGACGCCTTCACCAGCCCTTAACTCTTTTGCCATTGCCTTTGCGGCTTCTGCTGTTAATGCCATTGACTTCTCCTTTATTACGGAATATTTTTTCTTTACATCTCTTACTCTAAATTTTATATCAACCCTATCCTTAGGAAAGGTAATTTCCATAGCCTTGGCAGATTTTTTTACCTTTACCAACCATAAAATCATGTCTTCCATACCAAGTTTCTCTATTTTAGTTGGTACGTTCTTTTTCGCAAAACCTTTTATAACATCTGCCCTTTCCCATGAATATACTATGGAACTAATTGGAGCAACAGGAGACCTTAGTTTATTTTTCGTAACTTTATATTCTTTACCAAAAACCTTTTTAAACTTTATAACCCAATCCTTTTGAATAATATCCAAAGATCGTCTGTTTACAATTATTTTATCCATCATCTGTTTTGCAATTTTCATTCTACCTAGGTCCTTTTCCCGTAGATTAATTACTTCTTTACACTTAATGAAAGGAAAGGTTTTAAGTTTATCTACTAAAGTATCACTAAAATCAAGAATTGCATATGGCATTGATATATTTTTACCTATGGAATTTAAACATTCAGGAAGGCACAAATCGTCATGGCGAAATTTCTTTGTGGTAAGTTGTAAACCGTCTGGTAAATAAGTACCATCCCAATCACCCAAATCTATATATTTTTCTACTATTATATTTTTTGGTATATCCCACCCACCAGACATAGTAAGACTTTTTACTACGGAACCTTCTGGTATGTCAGAGAATGGTACTACACCATTATTTTTTGTTATTAAAATTTGATATTCATCCTGTGTTTCCTGATCAAGGCCAACCAAAATCCGTAGTACACCTTTTGTATCCTTATAACCTTTGGTTAAAAAAGAAAATGCCTTAAGTATCTGTGGTTTATATATTTGTTTAGGCTGTTTATTTGCAAAGCCAAGAAGTTGGTCAATTAGTATTTCATTCTTTGAACTTTTTAGGAAGGTTAATTCCATAGATATATGAGGTTTATTCGCAGTATCCCGTAAGGACCAAATTTCACCGGTACCTCCTCGATATTTTTTAAAATACGGCCCTTCATCGCCAGAAATACAGTTACTCATAAGTTTACCTTCTCTATTGAAGGCTTGCTTATCTTCCAATCGTACCCAATGATAGCCGTTATTGGAATCAAACATTTTTGTTACTGCGCCTTCTTTAGCACTGGCTTTCTTTCCCATTTTCTCTACCCATTGATTAGCCTGCCTAACGGCCTCCATATAAGGTATCTTGGGTAATTTAGTGTATTCTTCTTTATTCAAGGAAACAATCCAGTCTACTACGTGGTAAACCTCGGTTTCAAATTCATTGGTAGCATCAAAAACAAATAATTCGTCACCTCTTTTAATGGCATCAAGCATCCATGGTTCTTTAGGAATTTTTTTAGCCCTATACCTATTACGCTGGGGCGGTCCATCTTCAGGTTTTGGCATATAAGATGCAGATTTTTCGTTAATTTTAAGTACAATCTCCGTAGCCGGCCCTTCATTTTGAATAAATTTTTTCAACTGTTTCCTACACCAAACTACTCTTGGATCCTTGCTAATGGACCATCTCTTTTTAATTTCCCCTATATCGCCTTTTTCCCAAATTTCCCCTAAAACATCGTTTATAAAAGAATCAATGGAAGGTGAGTTAACCATATTTCTTGCGAGAACCATTTCCATTTCTTCTATGAGTTTTTTAGTTATCATAATTTATACCTGTATGAATTTTTCTTCTGGTAACATGACACAAGTTAACCTATCTCCCCAACCAGCGCCTGTATCAATACCAATTTTATTATGCCTAACGTAGGGTTTTGAAAATATGGTATGGCCAAATACTACCTTCTTGTCAGATTTAGATTTATTCTTTATAAAGGAATACCTTACCCAGAGTAAGGTTGATTCTGATTGAGAGGCTAAAGGTTTCCCATATGTTATACCAGCGTGAACAAATATGTATCTTGGAGTTTCGTAGTATAATGGCAACTTTTCCATCCATTGTATGTGTTTCTTTGGAAATACTTCAACTTCTGCCTTCTTATAGGAGTTAATTGTTTTAATACCGCCATTAAAAAGGAAATGTTGTTTTCCTTTTCCCTTAGCGTAATTCACCATCATTTGTTCGTGGTTACCTTTAAGGCATATAACATTAGGTTTTTTGGACAAACGCATCATCATTTCAACTACTTTATAGGAATCTTTTCCACGATCAACATAGTCACCTAGGAATACAATCTTTCCACCCTTAGGAATCTTTTTAAGCATTTCTGCCAAGGCATCAAAGTTACCGTGAATATCACCAACGGCATATATAGGCTTTAACACTTTCCTTTTCGTCTTTGCTAAAACCTTTTTTACAACCTTTTTGCTCATGTTGTCCATCTTATCTCCGATACTTCGTCATTATGTCTGACATCCCACTTGGGGAAATACCTGTGCCAGTAGAAGAACGACCAACAGAAATACCCATTGAATTAGCAGTTTTAATACCAGCGGATACTGCTTTGGAAGTATGGCCAAGTTTACCCATTGTACGACCATGTGCTACACCTAAACAACCTACCGAATACTCTTCCGAATTATCGAAAGTTAGCATTGAATATTTATATTCCTCGTCAAATATCCAACGGACACATAGGCTAAAGGCTCTGAAAATATCATCGTCCAAGTCACCTGACTTCTCGACCCTTCTACCCGAATCCTGAACTGTTACAAGTTGTAAGAAGAAATGGGATATTGGCCTACCAATAAAGTATTCCTCATAGTCTTCCACACCTTTTATTATAGCATCCCATGTTTTTACTTCTGGTACTGGCAATCGAACTTGCTCACCAAGTAGTCTGCTCCTAACCATTTCAAAATCACCATATTTCAAGGAATACCGGAAAGCATCAATCTCACCTTCGTAGTCTTCCTCAATGCGTTGTACCAAATCAATGGATTGCCATCTGTCAATAACAACGGCAATAACTGTTTGCGAATCAAGAATTGGCTTGATCACCTTTTTATACACATGCGGAAAATTAACTGGCATACCAGGCAATGGTTTTACCTCAATTACTCCTTCAAGAATAACTTCACCATCGTGCGTATAAGAACAAAGGACTATTGCAAATGCGTTATTTGAAAAACCTGCATCTAATCCCATCATTAAAGGTCGTCCGCAAGGTTTAATTTTCTTTATCATTGCGGAGACATACTTATTACCATTTCCTGATTGTACCATTTGAAGTACATACTTAACCATGTTCTCTCTGGTTTTATCCTGTAATTCTATAAGCGGTCCTGCTTCTGCTATGAATGGTGAATCTGCAAGAGGTGGAAATGCTCCGAAGTCCCTTCTTGCTGTTACAGGATTCTTTAGGTAGTCATCATCGAAATCAGACTTTACATAAGTAGGATTCATTTCCCACGTTGGGTAATGAAAAGCATGAATAGTTTTAATTTTCCTTGACTTATATAATAACCTCATTATCCCATCCCGCGCACTCATTGGGGATGAAATGTTAATGGCATAACCAGTTGGTAAATGGAAATACTTTGTGCGTTTCCGTATTCTCTCACTTGCAACTCGAATTGTTTTAAGGGAGTTGGAAAGTGCCTTGTAAACTTCGTCTGGATTTAACTTGATCGCTTTGTCTGTACCAGTAAACCAACCAAATTCATCTATTGAATTATGTGTTATAATACCATTCGCCCTAAACAGGTGAGATTTACTATCGACCGCTATGTCAAACATCTCCTCTATTATACCTGTGTCGATAATAGATTTAACCTGTAACCATATTATTTTATTGTTTACAAACTTTTTATATTTTTCAGGAACATTTTTATTTAATGTATCCAATACAAAATATTTTGTATTCGGTATTTTGTATTGTCGAAAATAATTTTTTTGTTTCCAAACTGCTCTATCCACATACCTGTCATAAGTAACTGAACCAACCGTTTCATAAAATTTAATTGAATCAAAAATATTCATATAAAGTTTACCTACTTGCGATTGTTTTGGTTCAATATATTTACTAACAATACCTATTTTTAAAAGGAGTTGTTGGGTATGTTTAAGTAAGGTACTACTTGCAGACGTTAAAAAAATTGCATACTCTTGTGAACCACAACCGTCACCTTCAAATAAAGTTTTAAGAAAACATAAAACGTGCTTTCTATTAGACCTTAAGATTGACCAAGGAACTTCTTTATCGGAAGCAATGGAACCTTCTTTTAAACCAATAAAATGTAAAAAGTCTTTTATTTCTTTATATGCAATACGGCTACTCCAACATATTTTACCTGTAACAGTAATATTGGATATTATTTCTTTCGGGTATATATTAAAACAATCTTTAAAGCATTGGTTAAAGTGATCAACAACCCTCCTGTCAGTATTGGAAAAAGTAAACTCATGAGATATTCCTGCGTAACTTCCTTCGGAGACATAGTAACCTATCAAGTAGGCTAAAGATTTTGTCATACGAGTAGGTATAGTAATATTTGCCCTATGCCTTGCAATTTTTTGATTACCGAGAGTAAACTTTAGGACTTTCTTCATAGTAAATTTCTTGGTTATTCTATACTCCGCTCTTACATCAGTTGTACTTGGATCTATTCCTTTCCTATAAATCTTTTTTAGAAATTTCCCTTTAAGTAATTTAGAAGTTAACCTCCAAAATGTATTATGATGGACAGATGTTTCAATGTCATCCTTGACAAAAGTTTTCTTGCTATACATTTGTTCAAGAATAGATTGTTTATAAGTTAGTTTAGATTTATTTTCATAATTGAACTCGAGGTCTCGGGTAGGAAAACTACTTCCAAGAGCCAAACCTACATAATCATTTAAAGATACATCACCTATTTTCTTTAGGCACATCTTCTCTTTACCAAAAACTAAAATTTGGTGGTCCTTTGAACCGCTTATTGAATAGCCAAAATCTAAATTTACATCGAATCTTTTTTTATTGCCTGCGGATCCCCAATTTATTATAGGGGAATCATTAAGCAAATGGCCAGTATTTTTTCCTACAAGTTCTGATTCAGTTATAGGTATTAGACCTTCATCTGTGTCAACTAATGTATTCCCAGCCAAGCAATAAAAAATTCTTGTACGACCACGTAAGATTCGTTTATCTGGACCAAGCGGAGCCGCTTGAAGATTTTTATGCTTATATAAAATAAATGTTTCTTCAAATTTTAATACTTGGTCAATCCCAAGTTCATTACATTTTTCATGCAGGAAAGCGTGATACTCTTTAAACCACCAACTTTCCCTGATGTAAGATGAAAAAGGATCCCATAAAGTATCTTTGGCTTGACCAAATGTTAAAGCAACGAAATTCATATGTAACTTGGTTGAACCTGTCAATCCAAAAAATTTGGAAGGGTTACCGGATAATTTGGTATACCATTCCCAAATGTAAGCGGACATCATGCCGCATAGTTCGGAATTATGGTTAACAAATCCATTCCCTATAAAAGAGTGGGTGTAGGGAACTTCCAAATCATATACAATTTCCTTACCTCCAGGTGTAACTGAAGTAATTTCTGATATAAAATATGAATATTTTATTACTGTATATAGTTTATTTGCTAATTTTTTATCCAACTGTTTAATTTTTCTTAACACAGGATATTTGAATTTTCTTTTAATTACTTTGTAGGAACTACCCTCATTTTTTTTATTCCTTACAGTCTGAGGCTGATTATACGTAGAACAACGTATTTTTGTCGGTATGGAAACAAATTTATTGTTAATTTTATACTTACCACATGCTTCCTCCATATAGTTATTCCGAAATTCGCTTAAACCTTCCGTTAAAAAAGGAACTCTATCGTTATACATATATTTTGGTTCATTACTAAATACCCTTAATCTTTTTTGTTTTCTTTTACTTATAAATCCTACTTCTTTATAAAATTTAGGTATATCTTCCCTTATTATTTTAATACTCCAATACGTTTTCTTAATGTTTGTACCATTAGTTGCGGCCTTTCTTATGGATTTGGTGTAAGATACAATGCCTAAATTAAGTAATACAATTTGTATTTGTTTAGCCAATTTTTTAGATTTCGTAGTTGTAGATACAACCCCCCCTTTTTTACTAACATAACCGTCCCCTTCAAAGTACGCTTTTAGAAAAGAAGTAACATGCTGTTTTTTTGATTGTAATATACACCAAGGAATTATTTTATTCCCAGAACCTTTTCTAAGGCCACAAAATGTCAAAAATTCTTTTATTTGCTTACTATGAAATTGGACAGTTACCGCTATATCCGCATTCCATATGTCCTCTTCTGATAATTTACTATCATTATATTTAAGTTTTTTATTTGGAAAACAATTTTTAAAACATTTAATAAAATCTTTAAGTATTTCCCTATCTTTATTAGTAAAAGAATTTAATCCGCCTTCCGCTACCATGTAACCTAAAAAGAGTGCAAAATCCGAATTAACACGTTTTGGCAAAGTATATACCTCAGGTATAATACCTGAATTTTTAATAGTAAATTCAAAATTAGTAAGTACGGCGGAAGACTGGGAATGCATTCCTTTATTTCTTTCTATACAAACTTTGTCCCCAATATTTATTTGTTCTAAAGTTTTCCATTTAAAACTTAAATCCTTATCTAAAATAAGTATAGGATGTTCATATCTTCCTCCGAGTTCAAATCCATGTTTTGTAACTATGTTTAAAGTTTTTTCCTCACCTTTATACAATCTTACGGCTTTTGTTTTACCTTTTCTGGATAATACATCAATGTCTATATCCTCCCAAGAATTTATTTTATGATTTTTTGAAGATAATTTCTCTATAGGAACTAAACCTTTAGAAGTTGGGAGTAAGGAACCTTTAACAAGACATTTTCCACTACGTTGCCCAGCAATACCGCAAAGTTCATTGTACCAATACATATCATCGTATTCACTTATGAGTTCATCCCTATTCTTTTTGCACTTAGGACAAACACCGTATTCAAGAAATACCACGTTATCTAATATGTTACCAAGAGATTGGTCATACAAAGATCGGTAGGCTGGATTGGAGCAATCATAACAATTATGGTTTACAATACCATTCGAGATAAAAGAATTTACTGCAGGAACAGTAAAATCATATACAGGAATTTTCTTTTTTATAAGTTTTTTCTTTTTTAAAGGTATAAATAAATAACCATTTTTTATGTCATTCAACCTATCATATAAATTTTGTATAACGTCTGGAAAAAATTTACCAACATTATCAATTTGTGTGGTGTAATTATGAATATTTTTAATGCTAATATCAGACCTTATGTTTACATCATACCTTCTTCCACCTATGTAAGCTCCTAATAAATTATTTTTATAAGGTTTTATAAGGTCATTAATAATTTTTTTAGAACCTTTAATACAATGTAAAGAAGTTTTAAAAAATTTCTCTACGGAAGTTAACATTTTCTTTTTCCTCTTGGATAATGGAGTTAACTCCAAATGTATAGCAGGCCATATTCGTAGTGTATAAATTATTTCCTTTTTAATAGTTGAGTAAATTCCCATATTTACAAGAAGCAATTGAATATCTTTTAATAATCTTCTGCTTTTGGAAGATACCCTAACGTAATGTCCGTAGTTACCGTCGGCTTCAAAGTAACCCCTCAAAAATTCAATGACAACTGGTTTAGGAGACATCCTAATTACTTTGGGTACATACTTTGTACCAGAAAGTTCTGGACCATTTGGCCATACATTTTTGTATAAAAATTCTCTTACATTCTTTATGGAACATTCAACATAAAATCGCCTTTTGCTGTGTTTAATGTAATCAGCTACCCTATAAGAAGCACCTGGAAAAAGTATCGTAATACATTTTACGAAATCTTTTATTACTAATTTATCATCGTTATAAAATTTTATTGTGTGATCAGATAAATGACCATCGCCAGTTAAATAACCAATGAAACGTGCAAATAATGGATCGAGAATTTTAGGAAAACAACATTTAACTAATAATCTTCCCCTACTATTTTGTTTACAATGAAATGGTTTAAAACAAACTTGTTTTGTAGGCCACAAATTAGATCCATATTTCATAACAACAAGATCATTTTCTTTTAAGTCCTCCATTCTTTTCCATATGGTATTAAATTTTTCATCAAGAACTTTAATTCTATGATCTTTTGTACCTATTTGTGAAATACCATTATCAAGCAAAATATATTGAGTTTCATCCACAATACGGGTTAACCCAAATCTTGTTGAATAACCAAGAGGATTTTTACATGGTACTTCCAAAGGTACTTTTATACTTTGAATTTCTTTTGTACCTGGTATTAAGTCCTGATAAAGTTCCTCAAGATTCAATAGTCCATATTCCGTTACAACTCTTGAGTTTCCAGCCAGGCAAATATCATTGAAAAAATCACTCGCTTCTTGAATCTGCCTTGGATAAGGTTCCACTGCAAGATGATCCAAACAGCAAGTCAACCAATTTGGTGCAAGTGTAAAATCACTATCGTCCAACATATTTAATGTTTTTGCATCAACACCTTTGAAACTGGACTCGATGTTTGCTATTTCCATCATCAAGGCAACAAAAGGCGAATCTCTATCTGGATCCCACCGTTTACAAAAGGCTACTAAATTTGCCGTAGAACACCTTTTAACATCCATGCAGTTGGTACAACTTGGTGTTATAGGCAAATATTCAACACACTTTGCAACCTTCTTACATTTTTTCGTAAGTTTGAAGGAACAATCTTTACAAGGTATGTGTTTTTTCCTTGGGGCCTTTATTATCAACATTCAACGTATCCTTTACCTTTATGTACCCATTACATAGACTTACTTCTTTTTTTACCTTTTTTCCTAATTAACCCTTTTGACGTAGGTGCAGAGTCAGGTGCGTAGGCTACGGTAGGAATATAATCTTCAATGTTTTTTAGTACCTGACGTAAATCATGTATGTTTATAGGATCATCAGTTAAAAACTCCGCGTCATCATCCTGTAATGCTGCCAAAGCTGTGGACATCATTGGTCTACTATTCGTTGGAAATAAATAGTCTACCAGATTTAAAAAAGTATTTGCCGCACCATCGTTTGTACCTACATCCAGATCTTTTGTTACCGATGAACCACACCAACCACACATGGGCATACCCCAAAACAACCTGCCATTACATTGAGGACAACTAAAGAAAACTGGTATTCTCCCAGAGGCCTTACGCCAACTCTTCGGTCGTATATAGTTTATGTCAGCGTGAGGTGTTTTAATATAATCTTTTGATAAGGGATCCCGGAATGAACCGTAGTTCTTATACTTTTGGGATTCCCAGTATAATAAATCTTTTACAGTATCAGGTTGGCTTGATATAAAATGTGCTACATCTGCATTTGTAATTTTGCCTGGCGTACCCTCCATATACAAATGGATAGCGGGATAGACATTCGATACTATCCAACCCTTCCCCACATGAGCGTAAATGTTTTTCATAGTTTACTCCTGTGCTTTTTATCGAGAACTTTCGTTTAAAGTCTTTTTTAAATCTCGGATTTCCTGATCCATCTTCCTGTGTTCAGAGTTAATGTAATCAACCCTGTTTTTATTAAGTTCCTCATCCGAAATATCAAATTCAAAAACAAACCTTTTCCCATCACTTGACTTTTCTTTGTGAGGTAGTGCCGCATAATCGGTCTTCTTTACTATTTTAATAAATGCAGCCAAACCAATATCGTGTATAACTATCATAACTCCTCCTTAACTTAAACTTTTTACGCATCAATCTTTATGATTGCTACTTATAATTGTTCATCCGGCTGGCCTCGGAGTGCTTCCTCTATAACCTCTTCCTGGGATTCTTGAAGATTTTTAAATGTAACTACTTTTAAATCTCTCCTATGCGTGTAAGTTTTAATTTCTCCATTAAGTCTTGGTAACCTACGTTGAATAATTTTTAACTTTCTACGCAAATGGTATCTATGCCCAGGTGAAGGTTTATTTAAAGTTTCTTCGAGGATAAATGCCAAATCATTTACAGCCTCTATTGCTTTACATAGTAAAATTGTTTGCCTGTCAGGTCTTGCCATGGCTATCTTCCTTTCAATTATCACTTAATTGTCTTAACTGATCCGTAATAGAACCCCTTGAGGAACCCGTGTTAGAAATCCGCGGGTTTTTAGTTAGTACATTTCTTTTTGCACCGATAGTTTTCTTGGTTATCGGTTCAGGAAGAATAAGAATTTCGTTGTCCTCAAGAATTTTATAGTCTATTTCTAATATAATTGGTTTAACAGAGGTTCTAATACTAAAAGAAGTTACTTCCAACTCTATGTCAAGCCTGTAGCACTTGGCAGATTCCCATTGCTCTTCCTTAGTTCGAGTTAAAACAACATCCCTTGCAGAAGGAGGTTTAATTTCAATAGGTAATGCGAGTTGTTGCCCATCTATTTCAATTAAAATTGGCAGTTGTGTATTTTTACCGTCCTCCATAAACCAAAGAAAATTGGCTTCCGTTTTGTCCAATTCGTTTGAATCAGCATAGAAAATTGATATGGAGTATGGAAGTAGGATAGGTAAACAATGAACCATTTGTGCGTAGCCTTCAGTCTTATCCACTGATAGTTTCATTCCTTTTCTGGCTACGACTGACCTGCATACGTTATCCTTATTGATTGACATGCCCGTCCGCATAACTGACATTGCTGGATACACCTCGTGCTCCTTAAAACCCTTTTCTTTAATCTTACCAAGCAGATGGTCACCGGAACAAATTGCTACCCGCTTTAAATCTAATCCGAGACCTTTTGCCAACTTAGCACTCAATGTTGCTGTCGTGTGAGTAATCATGATTTATACGTCCTATCTTTTCTTTGGTTTATAGGCAACACTTGAGGATCAGCGGTAAGAACAATACCTTCAATTCTCAAATACTCATACGCAATGTGGTGAACCACCAGCCATACATTTATGTCCTCTGTATGGTTGTAATTAAAAATAACATTAGAAGCAGTTGCCGACTCTATGCCTTTAAATTCATCACCAGAGTCCGTCCTATAAAGTCTAACTTCACTTCCAAGTTGAACATTTCCTAAAGTAATACTTGTAAACGTACCAGTTCTATCTGTAATTACTGCGTTTGTTGTACCACCATTTGTTAAGACACAATCCCTATTATCGGTAATAATAAGTTTCAATCCTGTACCTGCTAACTGGGCATTGTTAATTGTTACATTATACCTACAAACATAACTCTTACCATCCATTGTTCTTATTATATTAAGGTAGTCAAACTGCGGAGTATCTTCACCTTCCGCTTGCATATAATCATAAAGTTTGCTAATACTTATATTTTGAGTTATAGTAATCTTTCTTGCTGAATGGTCAACGTCTATCCCCGCGTAACCTTTGGCAGTGGCTTTGGTAGTTTCTACTATCCAGTTATTTATTTCGAGAAAGAAAACATCAATACCGTCTTTATTTATTGTTTTAGATAGTTTAAAAAAATTATAGCCATACTTCAATACTTTAATAATATGGGGTGTTTTCGATTCTTCTCCAGTTGACGTATGGTGAGCACATTCTAATACTTGCTCTGGTATTTCTCCTTGGGCATTTGTTCTTTGATCGGTAGTAATACTATTACCTTTATCATAAACAATTACCCTTGAGTCAGGTATTGGGTCTGCATCCTTTCTGGCAATTGCCTTCCAAGTATATTTCTCTTTTAGGAGGAAACTCATTATCAAATACCTGCCGTATTTATTTGAAAGTCTATTAAATTTTTCTTACACTTTCTACAAATGTTCCTATAATTTTTTAAGTAAAGACCACCAGCAACTCTTTCAATTCGTTTTCCATAGTATTGGACTTCGTACTCAAATGGATCAATTGGGTCTTGGGCATGTTCGTGTTGTTCCACGGCGATTTTAACGACACACTCCCTTGTAGTAAATAAGTAGGCAACAATTTTTTGCATCAGGACTCTTGTTATTACAGCCTCTTTTTTCTTTTCAAAAGGTTCAATTGTATCCACGTACCATTGCACTCTCCCAATAAGTGTCCGTAAAGCAATTGCCCATTTATCCAGGATGTTGTAGAATAATAATTTTTCATCTTCCTCGCCAACTCTTTCTACTCTGTATGGATCGTCAACTAATTTGGTCTTTAAACATTTTCGGCATAAAGGTTCTTTCGTGGCAATTACCCTTTTAAGAATAACTGGTTCTGCCCTTTGCATAACGTCATGTTGAATCTTATATTTTTCTATTATGTTATTAAGTTCTCCTCGAATAAAGTCCATATACTTTACACCAGCATTTACACTGGCTCGTAATTGGCGATATTCATTGGCGAATAATTCATCTCCTCGTTCTTGTAATATGACGGCGCGGTTGTGGGCAGTATTGCTTTTGTATTGTAATACCGAAGTTACAACTTCCACTTCCTCGGTAAACCTATCAAACAATGATCCGAAGTTTTTAAATTTCATCATAGTTACACCTGTAGAATTTTTCCGGGGTTAAATATTGAGTTGACTAAATCAACCGACTTACCATCTTGTATTGCAATATCATAGGTATTGTCTTTTGCCCAATAATTCCTTAGTGCCATACTATCCCTGATGGTTAAACCGCGGGAGGCATTATGTACTTGAATGTTTTCAAGTGTAGCAGGTTCGTTATAAACAACGCCTATAGAATTTGATGTCGGATGATGGAGTTGTGTATCTTTAATGGAAAGATTGTTTGTTCTAAAATCTACGGTGTAATTGGTATCAAAATCACATCTGTTAATTTCTATTTGAGAGGCTTGCCCACTGGAAGTACCAAACTGTACGTTCCTAAAACGAAACACTTTAGTGCCATAAACTAAAAGTGTACCACCAGGTTCAACTGTAATGTCAGCAGTCCTTCCCTCTTTTGTTACAAGGGAACAACCATTTATAGCGTACACATCTCCTTCTGCTCCAGTAAGTTTCTTACCAAGGATAAGGGTAGCATTATTTTTTACTACAATATTATGATGGACAGCATCACTATATTGATCGTTATATACAAACATATTTTCAGCAGAGAATACAGTAGGTGTTGAACCGTCTCCTATTTGAAGTCCAGCCCAAAGTTTAACAAACGTATCTTCTTTATACACCAAACCAATAGCGGATAATACATCCCAGGTGTACATACCATCAAAATTCATAGGAGAAACAAGAGTACCATTACAAACAATAATAGTATTACCCCGTTTAACCCAATCAATAGCAAATGAAGATTCCCCGGTACCACCGTTCCCGCTTTGCATATTTAATCGAAGTTCAATTTTGTTAATTCTATTAAAATCAATAGCACCATTTTTATAGTTTGGTTGATCACCGGATACAAGTAAATTCTGCCAAGAGGCTTGTAACGTAGTATGTCCACCCATATGATAATCTGCATAGTAATTACGATATACATCCCATAATCTTATTGTACAGGCATCATTTACATCATAAATATACTTACTTGCTTTCCCCTTAACGTATAGGAACCATAACATAACATCCTGTTGCATGACAGAAAATTCGGAAGGTTCTGTAAACCAATAACGCCATCCGCTACTACCATAAATCTCCATGCAATGGGAACCCTGTTTCGCCTGGTAGTCTCCAATAGTCCTTGAAGCATTATCACTCCACCCACTATCGCTATCACACGTATGGATTGTAGTGTAGTTATAAGAAAAATTAGCAGCCATTTTATATCCTTAAAATGCAAAAATTCCTAATTGGTGGGCACATATTAGTCCTAACACAATAAACAATACTACGAGGAGAAGAGACTTTGAAAGGTCATCAATTTCTTTATTAGCCTTTTCCAATTCATTTTGAATAAATTTGAATTTATTATTCCAATGCTTTTCCAAATCGGCTACTTCTCTACCAGACTTTTCCAAAACGTCAGAAATAATATCTGCTCTCATGCTCTTAAGGAAATTGCTTATCTCCTCAATACTCGTATCATTTAATTGCAACCCGGACAAAACTCTTAACTGTTTTTGGGAACTCATATCTCCTCCTGAACACATCTCCAAAACCTCAGGGCGGGTATTTGCGTACCCGCCCTGAAAACGTAAACAAAAATATTGTTAGACAGCGGCGAAGTTTCTAATAATAAGTTTAACTTGATCGCCTTCTGTTGAACCTTTAATAAAGCAAGCAACATTAACTTTTGGTATTGCGCCTGCTTCCGTTGTTACTTCAATTGGAAATAAAGCATTTGTTTTCTTTTGCGTTACCGGATTGTATATAACTGCATCAACAACAATGTCATCCAGATTCCATGCCTTTTCAATAACGCAAACAACCGGATCAGCTTTTTCAATGCCGGCACCTTCCCACAAATCCAATGTAGCCTTGGCAACGTTACCATTGATAGTTGCCTTTAAAGCATCTACACCAACAATACCTGCTTCGGTAATTTTTTGATCTGTATAATTGTAAGCATCCTGCCTTACTTTATGTACGGAAAGGTTAGTCATTGACACTGGATCATCGTCAACCAGTTTGTCTACTTTGGCTGTGTATTCTTGGACATAAGAATTAGCCGCCTGAAGATTTTCACTTACGGTTGTAACATTGGCATCAACAATGTCAATGTTACTTTGAAGATCAAGATCCTTTTGTGCAAGGGCCGATATTTTTTGATCATGAGTTACAAGGAGTTGTTCATTGGCATTGGTTTTGGTTGTAATGTCTGTAATGGACTGTGCTTGATTTGTAATTGCTCCTTCAGCGGCAGTAATTTTTTGTTCGGCAGTTGTAACTCTACCTTTAACAGCAGTAATTTCGGTTGCATTGGTTGCACCAGCCGCGGCAGCATTAGCAATTGCATTGTCCTGTTGAGATTGGGTTTGAGTGGATCCACCTTTTAAGGCATTAAGATCAGAAGCAACTGTGGTTGTTGCCGCTTCAAGGACCATATCCTTATTTTGTAAGTCACCAATCAGTTGAACATTGTCTTGAACAGCCTGGTCCAAACTTGATAAGGTAGCCGTTGTCGAAGGATCGCCTTTGACTGCATTGATCTTTTGATTGGTGGCATTTGTTATATCTGTTTTGGTAGAAGCAATTACATTACGAAACGAACCCATTGTTGATTCGTCACCATTTAAAGTAGCAATCGTGGCCTCGGCAGCGGTAATTCGGGCTCCCATATCAGCAAGGTCTACACCACCTAATTGTGCGACGGCTGTTTCTACTGCTGTAATTCGAGCGCGGTCTTCAAGTATCCTGGCTTCAATTTTTCCAAGGGTATCAAACGATGGCGTTGCTCCGCCAATAAGATCGGTAATAGACTGGTTCAAGGTTTCCACTACAGTAGAGGATATACCAGCTAATCTACCAGAATTTATGGCAATCTGGGTTCCCCACTCCGCCATTACAGCCTCAATACCTACTTGCCCTTCAGCAAGTTGCGTTGCAAAGGCTTGTTCGGCGGCTGATGCTCTGGCTTGTTCTGCTTCAACCTTAAGTATAGTTGCAAGAACTGCCAACGCAACGGATGATCTTTGTTCTGCCGTAAGTTTATTGGCGAGTTCTACTGCGCCGTTAGTTGCATTTAATCTTTGTATGCCGTCAGCAAGTGCGCCATCTTCGGACATGGATAATGCGTTTGACATTTCCTCGAAAGTATCCAAAGAATCACTTACAGCACCACGCAGTTCTGTTTTGGCGGCAGTAACCTGGGCAAGAATTGCTGCCCTTATGTTTGTATCTTCACCTGACATATACTCTGCAATTTCTCGTAGAGTATTAAGATCATCAGGAGCCGCATCAACAATTTTGGCAACTGCGTCATCAATTGATTCTTGTACTGTGGCAAGTTTTAAACCATCAAGTTGGTCATCGAACGCTTCCAGTAACGAGGGAACGTCCAGTAATTGGCCAACACTTCCTGTAGTTTTCAATACACCTTTTACTATCATGTCGTATAATACAACCATTGGATCTGACATCACACTCCTCCTTAAAAGTTAAAAATTAGGTTATGGATATTCTGGATCTGAATGAAGTAACGAATCGAAAACATCCCTCCTTCCCTGTTACAATTCCTGAAACTGTTCTCTAAACAATGCTGTCATTTGAGCGGGAGTTTGAACTACTCCATCCCTTTCAATAATAATCCGTTTGTTCTTGACTTCTTGAAGAAGGGAAGCATACTCTGCTGTATCATCTGGCTGAAATTCCCAATCCTCCATTATTTGCGGATGATTTTTCACATACGTCCACTTTGGGCCTGTCATACGAAGAATGACTTGTGTATTAAGTGGGGGTTTTCCTTCAAAGCATCCGCCAGCCTCAAAGTTTTCTGATGGTATGTAAAGTCTTAACATAACTTATGCCTCCTCTCCACCCTCAAAATAGGCAAATGATTTTTCTAAAGCCCTGCCATACGCATTTACTAAGGCGCGATGTTTCTTAACGATCAAGGCATAGTCGTCATCATTGTCAATAAAGAAAGGTTCAAGAATAATAATTGGCGCATTAACATATCTAAGGAGGTAACCACCTCTATCTTCTGTGCCCTTTGGTTTAACGCCTCTATCTTTTAAACCAAGTCCAACAAATTCTGCCTGAAATATTTCTGCAATTGCTTTACCATGTATTGAAGAATGGTAGTATAAAACTTCCGCACCACTTGCCTCGGTATTAAACGCATTACAATGGAAGGAAAGAACAAAAGTTGGTTTGTGTCTATTAACGTCCTTTGGAAGGGCTTTGTAAGTAACACGATTAACTTTTACAAGTTCTTGTTCCCCCTTAAACTTTTTCCGTATTTCATCAATTAAGCCTGAATTAAAACCAAATTCAGATACGCCAGCCTCTTTGTTTTTTGCCCCTGGTCGGTCTGCCTTATGACCCGGAATCAAGATCGCCTTCATGTTTAACCTCCCAATTTGTTTGTCTGTTTACTAAAAACATAGTCCCCAAATAAATTTTATTTTAATAGGACTTTGTATAACTTTGTCAATAAAAATTTGGTATACGACGATTACATCGTCCTTAATAAAACATCCATACCTGGGTAGTTCTTTGCAAACCCTTCAGTTACAAGTTTACCATTTATGTATTCACCATCCAAATAAATCTCAATAAGGAGTCTACCAAACTTACCTGTTTTATCCTTTAGTGTTTTAATAATTATTTCCTTACCAAAGAGAAGGTTTTTTAAATATTCTCTACTTTTAAAACCCTCCTCTTTTCCTTCACCTCTTACTTCTGGTGCTTGAATATAGGCAATTCTTGTTTTTACTCCCATAAGCCAATGCTTCATACCAAAATCAATATCAACTGTTATAGTATCACCATCATAAACGTCCTTAACTATTGCCCTATAAAAGTAAAGGGAATCTTTATTTTGAATAGGAACTATCGTCATAATGTAAATCTCCTGAGGAAATTACTCTAATCCAAATTTCCGTTTAAAAGTTTCGATAGTCATTATTGGAATACCCTTAGCCCTTGCTTTATTAGCCTTACCACTATCGGAATTAACATCCTTTGTTATTAAAGCAGTACATTTCGTAAAAGAAGAACCTACTTCCCCACCGTTCTCCTCGATAACTTTTTCCAGTAACGTATCTCTTACCCCTGTAAAAATAACATACTCCCCCTCTAAACGAGAACCTTTCTTTTTCACTTTCTTCGGTAGAGAGGTTTTAACAGTTGGCATAGTCTTATACCATTTTTTAAACTGGACTAAGCCTTCAACAAAGGTAGTTGCTGTATTCATTTTAAAACCTGGGATTGCGGCAACCATACCTTTAATTTCAGGGATACTGTTCTTTGTTATTTTCTTTTTTAAAATGTCTGGATATTTTGAAAGTATAACCTTCAATCTTTTGCTACCTATAGTTCTACCAAAGCAACCACTTGCAAACATTAAAACGTGCATTTCCACACCATTCAAAGAATCCATTATTCCATTGACTATTTTACTGGCAGTCTTTTCTTTAATACCTGGAATCTCTAAAAGATCCTTTTCCGTTGCACGGCAAATATTGGGTACTGTATCAATACCACTATCAAATAATTTCTTTACCAAGCCCTCGCTGAAATCTTTAACCCCTATCGCACGGAAAAAAGAAGTTGCTTTCTTCAAATCAACCTCCGGGTTATTGGAAGAATCTAACAGTATAATATCTACACCAGATTGTGTCCATTCATAGTCTTCCTTGGGCATTTGAGGATTAGCAGATTTAATAACTTTTATTATTTTTGGAATTACATCTCCAGATCGTATCAATCTAACAATAGCTCCTGGGCCTATACCATTTTCCATTATGTATTTTGCATTGTAACCTGTAGCTCTTTTAATAGTTACACCGCCTAATTTTACGCCTTTAGACATATTCATAGTCTCCATATTTTTCTGTAATGTAATTAAAAAATGGATAATTATCATCATGTTTATAGTAAAAAGGATCAGACCATTCCTCATTCCATGCTTCAATACCTTTTCTTAATTCTTTGGTAGTTAAATAAGATTTTGCCCTTTTACTCAAATTTTCATTTATTGTAACAAGTTTTAAATTGAAAGGATGACAAACTTCCCATATAGTTACCAATTCCTCTCCATAAAAGCAATCGTATAAACTATAAACATGGTCTAAATGCCAAATATTATTACGACCTCTCTTTTCTGTATCTATTACATATTTCCACATTTTGTAGATATGATTCGTTAAACTACGGGAATCCTTTATAAACTCTTTATATACCAACGTAGTATAGGACGAATTATTTTTAGTAATTTGTGTTGCATTAAATCTATTTTGTTCGGATAAACTTCGTAAATGTACGTCATCCATTGATTTTAATATTCTTTTTACTCCATACCTTCTTCCCATGAAATCCTTTCTAATTTTCTCAGCACCAAAACCTTTTTCAACATATAAATGTTTTATACGTTTCTTTTCTTCTTTTGTAAAAAGATTTTTTATAGGACGTCTTTCAATACAATGGGAATCCAATATTTGTCTTATAAGGCTTCTTTCACAACTATAATTTAAAGCGAGGTCAATTTGTTTTGCTCCTTGCTCATATAGCTTTATAAGTTCTATAACTTCATCCTCTCCTATGCCATGTTTAGCATACTGGGCATATTTGGTACCCCTACTTTTCCAGCCATCCTCGTAGGATATTGATTGAATAGTATAGGTACTTACTCCAAATAATTCTCCAATTTTCTTATATGTTAGAAGTTCTTTTTCATATAAATAACGTACAAAATCCCTAAGTTTAGGTAATAGTTTAACAAAAGATTTTTTACTTTTCTTTTTACGTTTAAAACTATTTTGTTTTATAATAGTATTTAACTCTTCCCTGGTTAAATTAAGATAGTTACCTATAGCCTTTGTATAACCACCATAGCCATAATAAATTTTTAATAGTTGTAATTGTTTTTTATACATTTATTCCTCAACAATAACAACAGGTTTCAAATAACCATATTTCGATATTTGCCAAATAACTTCCTTTACTTTCACATCCTTAAAGTCACCTTCCGTCATCATTTTAAAGGCTCTGGCATGATCTGGATTACCAGACTTCTTTCGTGAAACTTTTTTGTCTTGATAAATTACAAGACCATCAATAGCATAGTCAGAAGTCTTTTTCCTTTCCGTG
>Ga0233431_1002760_pt1 | contig 23314 bp, 22 predicted proteins | sample SI_118_April2016_FD_179867 | JGI IMG/M metagenome (GOLD analysis project Ga0233431, IMG submission 179867) | Seawater microbial communities from Saanich Inlet, British Columbia, Canada - SI_118_April2016_200_MG | ecosystem: Environmental > Aquatic > Marine > Inlet | place: Canada: British... | reverse complement strand
GACATCAGGTGAATGTGTTTGTACCTGGTTTTCATTGAGCCATTCGACACCTTCCAATTCACGGTACTCCTCCCATTGGGATCCAGATTCATAGTGAGAAGCTATCCACACATTCATACGAGGGTTTGCTGACCAATTAAATCGATACTCTGATTTCAATGTTGGTACATGACGGTAAATCTGATGATATTCATCATCTCCATGGATATCAAAACGTTTTGACAGGAATAGGTAATGTGTAAGTGTTGGCTGATTTGAATAACTCCATGCAAAATCAAAAGATGCATTTGATCCATGAGACGTCTTGCCTAAAAAGGCGTAAGTATTAAATCCCCTTCCTGGCTGGATGAAACTGACACTGTCCAGAATATTCAAACTGAGTCCGTCGTCTTTACGAAAATGTGCCCCAATCTTGATGTGGTTGCGGTTATTTACCTGTTGTTCAAGGAAAACATCCGCTGTTGATCGTTTTCTTGTGGCCTCATATCCATATTCATAATGGTCGGGTTCCAAATTTTGTTCAATAATCTCAAGTAAGCCAGCATTTGGATCAAGCAGTGAATTATGCTCCCAACTGGGGGCTTGAGTATGACTTAAAGCTAGAGCCATCTTAGTCCGACCCTCCAACAGAGAACGACTCAAGTCAATGAGAACACTTGGGTAATATCTATTATTCTCCAACTTTAGTTCTATATCAATCATTATGGGAACGTTTTGGAAAATCACCTTCCGATGATTTAAATAAATCGAGCGAGTAAGGGTCTGCTTTGGTTCATATTCTGCTGAATCCAGGAAACCAAACTGATGCTGGATAAAATTCAAACCAGTTTTTGTTGAGCTCGCCTTGTTCCCGTTTAGTTCCACACCAAGATGTGCTCGAGTCTTGACAAAATGCCAATCAGATTGGAATCCAATCCGATTGTAGCGCTCTTTGATGGCCAGATCATTTTCATGAATTGACCACAGAATCCTTCTAGATTTTTCGATTTTTCCAAAAACACCGGAAAAAGCGGATTGCTTTCGTAGAACATCAAAGGGTATCTCCCTTGATAGGGGTTCGAAAAAGGTCATGAGTTTATCTGCATATGACTGGTGATGTAAAGCATGCACCTGGAAACTTTCACCCGTGTAGCCTGTTTTTAGTAGCACAGCCGCAGAGACCATCTCCGGGCGGATAGAGTTAATCAACCATCGTTTCACATTTGGCTGACCTTCAAGGAGATCTTGATTACGCCGATGTACAGTCTGGTCCGTGAACATGAATATCTGACCATTCGCGTATGAGTTGATGTAAAAAGAAGAAATCGGGATTGCCACTGCAAAATTTGCCAGAGGACCAATTGTATCAATGTTGGGTGTCAGGCGATCAGTGTATCGGTACGGTCCAGGTTCGCCGGTCTCATTTCCTAATTTCAAAGCGATGTTAGCGACTTTTTTGAGTGAATATATGTTAATGCTTCCACCGCTAGTGAGTGCACCACCTTTCATTCGCTTTGGAATACTCGTGAATACGATAGAATCAATGGCTGAAACATCCAGAGGTATGCTCTCAAGGTTCACCATATTCAACAAGTCGGGTGTTATCTCTTGCCCATCAAGATAAACCGCTAAGAGCTCTTGACCGTATGGACTAAGACTATTGACAGATGTTTGATGCAAATATCCACTTAAACTGGATACTTGCCAGGTCTCTACCAGAGCGAGTACATCACTAATTCTCAATACTCCAGCCTGGGCTAATTCTTCCCTGCTGACAACTCTGGAAAAAGTGTCATGACTATTCGCATTTAGAAACCCAGTCAGCGTACATATTAGATATAAAATGATTGTTATTCTATGCATGTTACCTGAAGCTACTTCAAAAATGTTATAAGAAATTGAGGCGTGTTCATTTCGTAACCAAAACCAAATAGAATGGTGTCATTATGGAATCGGCTACTGGTGAATACCATGTTTTTACTATATGAAGATTGAAATCGAAGCCCCTTATAAAGGTTCAAAAAGATAAGACAATCAAGACCTAGACCGAATTCATTTTCGTTTTTAAGCCCCATAATTGTCTCATGGGAGAAAACCATGCTATGATCACCAAGACTGAAGCCAGTTTGGACACCAAGTAAATCCGTGAACTGCCATCTGGCCACCCACCCAAGTGCAATATAGTACTCCTTAAAATCAGGCATGTCTTTCCCACCGTAAGTTTTTCCACTAAACTCAGAGGTCTGAAAACGGACATTCACGAATTGCCAATAGAATGGAAATTCGAAATTGATTTGATCTGATTTTGTAACTTCCCAATACTGACTGGCGGGTTGCATCAGACTGTTTAAGGCACTCATTTCATACGAGACCACTACTTTGCTAAAGACCTCAGATTGAGAAAAGATCGGTATAGTTGAAAGATAAATTATGACAAGAACTGAGAGGTATGGTCTTCTATGAATTGGTAGTATGGTTGATTTAATTTTCACGCTCATTAATTAGGAATATAGTTTTCGTGTGATGTATTTACAGTTCTTTCTCATGCTAGTTCATACACCGATTTTAAATTATCACTATGATTGGACCCTTGAGACTTTTGCCTTTATAACATTAAAGTTTGAACTATTTTCGATCCTCAGCATAGAAGACGTAAGAAAAATTACTTATAGGGGTTGATGTGAAGAGAATTATAGTTACAGGTGGCGCAGGCTTTATTGGTAGCAACTTTATCCTAAAGCAACTCACCGAAACGGACAATCACATCCTCAACCTGGATAAACTTACATACGCAGGAAATCTGGAGAACCTGATCACAGTTGCCGATAATCCTAGATATCAGTTTGTGGAAGGGGATATCACAGATGCCGAAGCGGTGCAGTCCGTCATAGACGAGTTTCAACCAGATGGTATCATCCACTTCGCTGCTGAATCCCATGTGGACCGCTCTATTGACGGACCTATACCTTTTATCATGACCAATATGGTAGGCACAGCCATCCTGCTTGATGGGCTACATAATTACTGGAAGAACCTTGATGATAAAAAGAAAGAAGACTTCCGTTTTCTGCATGTCTCTACAGATGAAGTCTTTGGTTCTCTGGGTCCAGATGAATTATTCAGAATTGATACGCCCTATGATCCCAGTTCTCCCTATTCAGCTTCCAAAGCCGGCTCCGATCATCTGGTGAGAGCTTGGGGACGCACCTTTGGGTTCCCGATTTTACTCACCAATTGCACCAATAATTACGGGCCTTACCAATTCCCGGAAAAACTGATTCCTCTCATGGTCATCAATGCCATCTCAGGTAAACCATTGCCCATCTATGGTGATGGATTAAATATTCGCGATTGGCTCCATGTGGAAGACCATTGTGATGCGATATATTCGGTGTTCCAGAATGGGAACCTCGGTGAGACCTATCTGGTTGGCGGGGAAGAGGAAGTCACGAATCTCAGGGTAGTAGAAAGCATATGCAGCATTTTGGATGAGATCGGACCAAATGAATCAGGCAAGAGCTACAGGGAACAAATCACCTATGTCACTGACCGACCTGGCCATGATGTCCGTTACGCCATGGACATCTCCAAGATTAGAAGCGAGCTGGGCTGGGAACCCTCACATACCTTTGAAGCCGGTCTCAAAGAAACCATCCAGTGGTATCTCGAAAACCAGGATTGGTGGACCAAGCTCCAGGAAAAACAAGTCTATGAGCAGCAACGATTAGGTGTTAATAAATAAGGGGCATAAATCATTTTAGCGAATGAAATTATAGAAGAGCAGGTATGACAAAATTCTGTTTGAGGCGGAGCCGAGTTTATTTTGTCAGTGATCTTCAATTGCATGAGCGTGAAGAAATGATTTTAAGGCTTGATTTTTTGTGCTACTTTTTGATCAAGCAAAAAGTAGAGAGAAGCTAAAAAAAATGGAGATTAGATTTTGAAAGGTATCATTTTAGCTGGAGGATCAGGTAGCAGACTCCATCCAGTCACCCGGGTTGTCTCCAAACAACTCCTCCCCATCTACAACAAACCCATGATTTATTACCCTTTAGCAACTCTGCTTCAAGCAGGAATTGATGAAATCCTTATCATTTCTACACCCGAGGATCTTCCACGGTTCATGGATCTACTTGGGGATGGTTCGCGATTCAATGCAAAGTTCTCATATATCGAACAACCCAGTCCTGATGGCCTGGCTCAGGCATTTTTATTGGGAGAAGAATTTATTGGAGAAGATAACGTCTGTTTGATTCTTGGTGATAATATCTTCTTCGGGAGTGGGTTGGCAGAAATGCTTCTGGAAAGTAAGCGCATTGTTGAAGATAACGGTCAATCCGTGGTCTTTGCGTACCATGTGGAAGATCCCCAGCGTTATGGTGTTGTTGAGTTTGATAAATCTCAAAAAGCGCTTTCCATTGAGGAAAAACCAGAAAACCCCAAAAGCAATTATGCTGTGGTGGGTCTCTATTTTTATCCAAACTCAGTAGTTCAGGTTGCTAAGGATGTGAAACCATCTGAAAGGGGAGAGCTGGAAATCACCTCGGTGAATCAGCATTATCTCTCGCAGGGAGATTTAAAAGTTCAAATCATGGAACGTGGCTACGCCTGGTTGGACACGGGTACTTTTGATTCCATGCTGGAAGCCTCCCAGTTTGTTCAGACCCTGGAAAAACGCCAGGGCCTCCAGATAGCAGATATAGAAAATCTTTAACGCTATCGCTGAATTTGAAGGTGCGATAATCAGAACATCACGGAAGAACTTGGAGTCAAAATAGACTGATCCAGGGCAAACAACTTTTAACTTTTCATTTATAACTTTTAACTCAAGTCGGCGGACTAACACATGAAATTCAAAGTCACTCCACAAAGCATTCCTGAGGTACTATTAATTGAACCCACAGTCTTCGCCGACTCTCGCGGTTATTTCAAGGAGAGCTACAATTTCAACGACTTTGAGGAGTTTCTCCCTGGCATCAAATTTGTCCAGGACAATGAATCTAAGTCCAGCAAAGGGGTATTAAGGGGTCTACACTTCCAAAAAGCACCCCATGCCCAAGCTAAGCTGGTGCGTGTTGTTCAAGGAGCCATTTGGGACGTAGCCGTCGATTTACGCCCTGGGTCAAAAACCTTTCAACATTTCTGCTTCACTGAGCTTAGTGCAGATAATCACCATCAATATTTTGTGCCCCGCGGATTTGCACATGGTTTTATCGTCTTAAGTGATATTGCAATTGTGCAGTATAAGACAGATAATTTCTACCATCCCCAATCTGACGCTGGTATTAACCCCCACGACCCCGAGTTAAATATTCCATGGCCCTTACCAACAAAAGAACATATCCTATCTGAAAAGGACCAGTCCCTACCATTTCTTTCGAGCTTTTAATCGGTCGCTGAGTCATTACGAAGTAATCGTACCTGTCCGGCGTAGCCCGCAGGGCGAAGAGGGATCGAAGCGCCGACTTCCCAATGTCCAACCATGCAACCGGTTGCTGAGTGATTACGGAGTAATCGTATCGAAGCATCGACCTTTGACCGCACCCGATTGAAATCAGGTGCTCAAGAAATGTTACTTTCTCATAAACCTCTGGCTAAAATTTTTTTCAATATCAGCTCCAATTAACCGACACTCACAACCATGCGCTATCGCAGATGTTACCTAGTTGGGATAAATGATTACCGTGCTCCTACGATGGACTCGTCTAGAACTCGACTTTCTGTTGTTCTTAACTTATAATTTTTCATTTATAACTTTTCACTTCTCACCTATCTTCTCACCATGTCACCTGAACCCATACTGCCCAGTGTAAAAAGCTATCCCAAGTCCACCGAAATCAAATGGGCTCGAATGGGATATTGGCTCATCTCACTTCTAATTTTTAATTTTGCCCTTCTCATTTCCGCTTGCGGATTGGACGTAGAAGACCCCACCCCACCTTCCCCTCCAGTCTGGGTCCAAAAATCCCTCCCTGAGGAATGGCCAGAACATGGGATCGATGCCCATGAATCTGGAAGGATTTATTTTGAGTGGGAACCCAATCCCGAGGATAATATTTCGGCGTATCTGATTTATCGGGCAGAATATTTTGAAGTGACTGACAGTATGGGGGATTATGAACTTCTGGAACATATTCAGACAGAATCCTTGGTTGACATGGAGTACATTGACACTCATTCTGCAATAAGGGCTAAATATTATTATAGATTGCAAGCAGTGGACCGAGCTGATAATCTAAGTGCCTTTTCTGATTCTTTGATGTATTCTCTGCTTCCTCAACTTTATCTAGGTGAAATGACGCCGAATGGGACGTCAGATGAACTAAACCCTGATCGGTATCTTACTTGGCGATACATACACAGCATCGAGATGGAAGATTATTGTCTTACAATCCTATCAGCCGAGAATGAATTGATCGTGAGAAAAATCCTAATCCCTAGGAGCTATCTAGGAGTTGTTGAGACATGGCGAATACCGGAAAATATTATATTTGAACCGAATCAAATCTACAAATGGCGTATTGATGCAAGCGCTAATTATGTCGATCAGTTTGAAACAGCAGGTTCTGAATCACAGTGGGCAACATTTTTTTACACTGTCGATTGACACTTTCTTTGATCACTCGATGGGGGCTTGCTTGATAGGTCAAGGCAAGTGGAGGAGTAGATTATAAATCCAAGCCCACGCCAACTACAAATATAAATAGCCCCAAGAACACTATTACCATCACTTTCTCTTTATATATCATTTCTTCTTCTGAACAATCAGCTCGAATGGCTGGTTTGATGTATCAGTAATTATGTAACTGGACTAACTCAAACCACTTAGATCTCACGCATCATCCTAATTAAATATTGCCCATGATTTACCTCACAGTCATGATGCACGATAAAAAAAATATCATAAAAAATGAAGGTCAAGGGTGCTTTGTCGATTAGATTTATATGCTGACAATAGTAACAAACACAAATGTGAAGAAGCTGGAACAGTTTTCTGTTACCCAATATAGGTATTGGCAATGACAGTTGGAGATAAAGAGGAATTGATAGAACAATTATGAGTAAAGATAAAATAAATGAGTAAGTCAAGAAATGAAGTAAAGATGGGAAACAATCAGTTCCATGATAATGAAATTGACATTAAAGAGATTTCACGTATCATTCGTAGCCATCTTGGATCCATTGGCATCATCTTTTCACTTGTGGTCGCACTCACTATTTATACTACCTTGACAACTCAGCCGGTTCATGAAGCCACAACTGTGGTTATGATCAAGGAGAGTCGAACAAATCCTAGTTCTTTTGTCTTTGATTTTGGGATGACTTCATCTAAACAGCAGCTGCAGAATGAGATTGAAGTTTTGAAAAGCTACAATCTCCATGACAAGGTTGTCCAGTCCCTCATTGAAGATGGGAGCTCCAAGCAACTTGCATTGTTTGGGACTCGTTATGTTAGAAAACGGTTTCGTCTACTAGATTATTTTCTGGAATGGATTCGGCAAGCACCCGATAACCTGGTTCTTTCTGAAGAACATAATAATGCCACACACGTTAAGATTATAAGTTCCTTGCGGGAGTCAACAAAAGTTACCGACACCCGTGGAGCAGATGTACTTAAGATTGCAGTTAGCTCCACGGACTCATCCGAGGCCATTTTCCTCGCCAATCGTATTTCTACCATCTATCGCAATCTAGATTTGGCGGGTGGACAAGGAGAACTTCATTTTGTATTAACCTTTCTGGATAGCCAGATTGTTCAATATGAACAAAGACTTGGCTCAGTAGAAAATAAATTAAAACAATTCCAGTCTGACTACCAGATTTACTCCCTTGATGGGTCTGCAGAATTACTACTCCAAGATCTCACCGATTATGAGAGTATCTACTTTACAAATATTGCTGAACTGGAGGTTGCTCAGCAACGTGTTAAATACTTAAAAAGTCAACTCTCCGATAGTGAACAGGCTCTAATGGAAGAGATTACGAATACAAACAATCCTATGATCGTGGCATTGCGTGGAAAAATTGCTGAGCTGGAAGCTCAAAAAGTGCAACAAATGGTTGATGAGGGCTGGAATGAGCAAGCCCTTCAAGCACGCGATTTTAACCGTCGTATCGCAGAGATGAAGGATAAGCTTACAACTATCACAGAGTCTCTCATCCTCTCCGGTTGGAGTGAAGAAGATCCATTTGCTGCTTCACAAGAGATTTTTAACAAGATTGTTGAGCAAGAGGTGGAAGTCCATGCCGCAAGCTCTCGGGCTGAAGAGTACAAAAAATTGGTTGATCAAATGACTGCACGATTGACAGATCTTCCCAGTCAAACTCTCCAGTATGCCCGATTAGAAAGAGAGCTTAAGCTCAATGAAAATCTCTACCTCACCATGAAGCAGAAGTACGAGGAATCACGTATCACAGAGGCGGGACAAATGGGCAAAGTTCGCATTTTGGATCCTGCATTGGTTGCTGAGAAAATTAAACCAAATAAGAAAATGAATCTTTTACTCGGTATATTCCTGGGATTGGGGCTTGGTATTAGCTTTGCCTTTGTCTCAGAATATCTTGATAATACTGTGAAAGCAGTGGAACAACTGGAACGCAAAGGTGTGACAGTGCTGGGCATCATCCCTGATATGCATCATCAAAACGGGAAGCAGGTGGTAAAACAGGTGGAAAAACCATCTTTAGGTGGGACTGATTTCCGGCGGCGCCTCATAACATATGAGGATCCTAAATCGCCAGTCTCAGAAAGTTACCGTTCACTCCGGACAAACATAACCTATGCTTCCGCTGATAAAAAAATAAAGAGTTTGCTTGTCTCAAGTCCTCAACCCGGTGAAGGTAAATCCACCACTGTAGCGAACCTAGCTATTGCATTTGCCCAACTTAGAAAGCGCACTTTACTGATTGACGCCGACTTGAGGAAACCGGTACAGCACAATGTGTATGATGTACCTCGCGGACCTGGGCTTTCCGAATATCTAGTTGGAGAGATAGAAGATTTTAATTCAATTATCCACGCTACTAAAGTCGAAAATCTACATATTGTAACTGCAGGTGGCTTACCTCCAAATCCCTCTGAATTATTAGGTTCCGATCGGATGAGCAAATTGGTGGCTCGATTAGAGGACCAATGGGATATGGTTTTATTTGACTCGCCACCTATTGTAGCTGTTACCGATTCCTCCATGATTTCAAATGAAATTGATGCTCTTATTATGGTAGTTAAAGCAGGGCAGACAGATTTAGCTGCTGTGGATCGTACTTTAGATACGATATCTAATGTGGGGTCACCACTCATTGGGGCTATTCTTAATGTTGCTAATCCTGAAACTTTAGCTGGCAAATATTCTTACTATTATTCCTATTATAATTACTACTACAAAGCTGATGAAGGTGACAAAAAAAAATAAAATGAAGTGCCGATCCAGTTCTGATAAATCACTCATTGCTTAACGAAGCTGAAAAAAAGGAAAAATAGAAAAATAGCAATCAGTATAGCACAAATAAATACAATATTTGAATTACTCCATATGAGGAGTTATTAGCTCTCCAGGCCGCTTAATTCAGCCACATAGTAATGAAACTCCCCCTATGCATGAAGGGTAATTTCTTGTGAAATAAGATTATTATGGGTGCTAAAAAAATCTCGTCGGCACATGAGTGGACTAATTGCGAACCAAATATAATTTGCATACAATCACATTATGAGTAATATATTTACACAATAAAGGTACCATAATATTGCTCGAATCACTCATCACATCCAAAACAAGAATAAAACTGCTCCTCAAGTTTTTTATGAATCCTGGAACTAAATCATATCTACGGGAGATCACAGCGGAACATGGGGAATCCAGTAATGCCATCCGAGTGGAACTCAATCGGTTGACTCTTGCAAAGCTTCTCAAATCAGAACCAGCAGGGCGCACTATCCAGTATCAGGCTAATACCCATCATCCTCTTTTTAAAGATATTGAAAATATCATTAAAAAATATGTTGGTCTGGATCAACTGCTAGATATCTTCATCAAGGAGCTGGGGGATGTCCAACGGGCATTTATTACTGGAGATTACGCAAGGGGGATTGACTCTGGCTTGATTGATTTGGTGCTGGTGGGAGATATCGAAAATGGGGTTCTCCCACGACTTACAAGTAAGACAGAAGCTATAATCAAACGTAAAATTCGTACCCTGGTGTTGAGTGAATCTGAATTTAATTCTTTAAGGAAACGGCTGTTAAAAGATCATGTACTATTGCTCTGGAGCAAAGAAGAAAATAGTGCAGATTTAACGGTCGCGAGCAAAAATGATCGGGTTGTCGAATCATGAGCAACTTAGGATTTTCAATGACAGATGGTCGGGATGCTAAAAAAGATATTAATGGGGTTGTAGAAAAGGGGTCTCTTGGTATCAGTCACATTAATTGCTGCAACTCTCGTCGATGGAGTGATAGGTGCCGTGATGAAATACTTCTCCCATTTAGTGCGTATATTTTGTAGGTATGTGACCGAAGCAAGAATAGAATATTAACCAAAATTTAGAGTGCAATTGATGGAGACTTCAAATTGAAAATAGCATTAATCACGGGAATTACAGGACAGGATGGTTCATATTTAGCCGAACTACTTTTAGACAAAGGTTATGAAGTCCATGGTATGATTCGACGAAGCAGTTCCTTTAATACTGGTAGGATCGATCATCTCTTTAATGATCCTGAAATAATGGATAAAAGGTTATTCCTATATTATGGTGATTTGACGGATTCTAGCAATCTTAATCGACTATTAGAGAAAATTAAACCAGACGAAATTTATAACTTAGGTGCTCAGAGCCATGTAAAAGTTTCCTTTGAAGTCCCTGAGTACACAGCAGATGTGGATGCCATGGGAACTCTCCGATTTCTAGATGCTATCAAAGAAGTTGGTCTGGAATCCAAATTTTACCAAGCATCAACTAGTGAACTTTATGGAAAAGTCCTAGCGGTTCCTCAGGATGAAAACACACCATTTTATCCACGTTCTCCATATGCAGTGGCAAAACTGTACGGATACTGGATAGTAATCAATTATCGTGAGGCTTATGATTTATTTGCCTGCAATGGTATTCTATTCAATCATGAATCACCTCGTCGGGGGAAAACATTTGTAACCCGTAAAATTACTCAGGCAGTTTCAAGAATAAAATTTGGATTACAATCGACCGTGTCTTTGGGGAATCTAAACTCAAAACGCGACTGGGGCTATGCTCCCGATTACGTCGAAGGAATGTGGCGAATATTACAGGTGGACAGACCTGATGATTTTGTCTTAGCTACTGGGGAGACCCATACTATCCGTGAATTCGCAGAAAAAGCTTTTAGCGAACTCAATATGGATTTGGAATGGACTGGTGAGGGTCAGGCTGAAAAAGGTATAGAAAAGAAGACTGGTAAGGTGAGGGTTGAGGTAGATCCTCGTTTTTATAGACCGACCGAAGTGGATCTACTCTTAGGGAATGCTGCTAAGGCTGCGGAAGTACTGGGTTGGGAACCTGCGACAAAATTTGAAAAACTTGTTAAACTGATGGTCCAAAGTGATTGGGACAAGGTTCGGAAAAGAGGTTATTAATGAATAAGAATTCTAAAATATATATTGCAGGTCATGAAGGAATGGTAGGCACAATTCTGCATCAAGAATTGCTAAGTAGAAATTATAGCAATATAGTAACAGCAAGATTTGAAGACCTCGATTTGAGAAACCAAATGGAAGCCTTTACATTTATTGAAAATGAAAAACCTGAATATATTTTTTTAATTGCTGGAAAAGTTGGTGGTATACAGGCCAATATTGATCATCCTGGTGAATTCTTATATGATAATTTAACTATTTCAGCAAATGTCATTGAATCGGCAAGAAAAAATAATGTTAGAAAATTATTAGTACTAGGGAGTTCATGTATTTATCCAAGATTGTGTCCTCAACCTATGCAGGAAAGCCATCTTCTTAGTGGACCGCTTGAACCCACAAATGAAGGATATGCTATCGGAAAAATTGCCGGATTAAAGCTTAGCCAATACTATCGTAAACAATATGGATGCAATTTTATAGCAGCTATACCACCAAACCTATATGGTCCCGGTGATAATTTTATTACTGATGATTCTCATGTGATATCCGCATTAATTAAAAAAATCCACGAAGCATCAGAAAATAAAATATCTGAAGTCAAAGTTTGGGGTACTGGAAGTGCCAGAAGAGAATTTATGTATAATAGAGATTTAGTTGATAGCTTAATCTTTTTAATGAACCACTATAACGACGACGAACACATTAATGTTGGCTCCGGTACAGATATTTCTATTAAAGAGTTAGCAAACATGATAAAAGGAATAGTTGGCTTTAATGGTGAATTAATTTGGGATGAAAGTAAACCAGACGGTATGCCAAAGAAGCTGATGGATTCATCAAGAATATTTGATATGAAATGGAGTCCTAAGGTCGATTTATTTGAGGGATTATCTAAAACTTATGAATGGTATTTACAAAACAAGGAATAACAATTGTGATAAAATACCCATTATCCGATGACACATGGGATGCTGAAGAAATTGAGGCGATCGAGGAAGTTGTTGATTCCAGGCAATTTACCATGGGACCTAAAACCAAAGAATATGAACAAAAATTTGCTGAATATTTTGGTGCAAAATATGCGGTTATGGTAAATTCAGGATCATCAGCAAATTTAATAGCTATTGCTGCACTTTATTATTCTGGAAAACTGCAACGGGGTGATGAAGTAATTGTGCCAGCGGTCTCATGGAGTACAACCTATTATCCGATTTATCAATATGGTTTAAAACTCAAATTTGTAGATATTGATAGAGATACATTGAATCTTGATTTGTCAAAAGTTGCCAAAGCAGTAACGAAAAGAACTAAAGCTATCTTTGCCGTTAATCTTTTAGGCAATCCAAATGATTATGAATTTCTTCTTAATATTTGTAAAAAAAATAATCTGTTATTGATTGAGGACAATTGTGAAGCATTAGGTGCTAAATATAACAACAAATATACGGGTACATTTGGAGAGATTGGAACATTTTCAACTTTTTATTCCCACCACATTTGTACAATGGAGGGAGGAGTTGCAATAACTAATGATGAAGAATTATATCATTATATGCTCTCCATCAGATCTCATGGATGGACTCGAAACTTGCCTGAGGAGAGTAAGCTTTACAAAAAATCTAAGGATGACTTTTACGAGTCCTTCAATTTTATTCTGCCAGGGTATAATTTGCGTCCTATAGAGTTTGAAGCAGCTATAGGTTTAAAACAAATTGATAAGATTGATAGAGTCATAAAAATGAGAAGGCGAAACGCTGAATGTTTTGGAGAATTATTCAACGACAGTAATAATGTTTCGATTCAAAAGGAAGTTGGATTAAGCTCATGGTTTGGATTTGCATTGATCCTGAAAAATCAATTAGCGGGGAAAAGGAATATGGTAATTGACAAACTTTTGAAGAATAATATTGAAGTGAGACCGATCGTTACCGGTAATTTCACAAAAAATCCTGTAATTAAATACATGGATTATGAGATTACTGGAAACTTGGTAAATGCTAATTATATACATGAAAATGGCTTTTTTGTTGGGAACCATTCAACTGAAATTAACAGTAAAATGGAAAATTTATTTAACGTTCTCAATTAATAATATGTAAACATATTGTGAATAGAAATTAAGGAGAAAGATATTCATATGCGAGTAATTATCCTTGCCGGTGGTCTTGGTACGCGACTTACCGAAGAAACAACCCTAAAGCCAAAACCAATGGTGGAAATTGGTGGCCATCCCATTTTGTGGCATATTATGAAAATCTATTCTGCATACGGAATTAATGAATTTGTTCCTACATTGGGTTATAAAGGTGAAATTATTAAGAATTATTTTATCAATTACCAGAACTTAAAAACAAGCATTTCTGTAGATATTTCTACTGGAAAGATCACGACATATAATAACCATGATGAAAATTGGATTGTACATCTCCTGGATACGGGTCATGACACACAAACTGGAGGAAGAATTAAAAGAGCAATGCAGTTCACTGGTAAAGAACGCGTGATGGCCACATATGGAGATGGCTTGGCGAATATTAACATAGCCAATTTATTAGAATTCCATAAATCACATGGTAAGTTAGCAACCTTAACAGCAGTACGACCCCCTGCAAGGTATGGTGAAATCAGTTTTGAAGGAGACCAGGTTATTGGCTTTACAGAAAAACCACAAGTAGGAAAAGGGTGGATTAATGGAGGATTCTTTGTGCTTGAACCAGAGGTCATTGATTACATAAATAGTGATGATATGCCCTTTGAACGTTACCCGCTTGAAACATTATCAAAAGAGGGACAGTTGATGGCCTACAGGCACGAAGGTTTCTGGCAGCCGATGGATGTTATCAGGGAAAAACAATTACTCGAAAAGCTCTGGCAAAGCGGAGATGCTCCCTGGAAAGTATGGTAAATGACAAAGACAAATATTTGGAATGGTAAAAAAGTCCTGATCACCGGCCATACTGGATTCAAGGGTTCTTGGCTTTGCCTTCTGCTTCACAATCTGGGAGCTGAAGTGTATGGTTATGCCTTGGATCCCCCTACCAACCCCAGTTTATTTGTTGAAGCAAATATTGAAGAATTAATTACTTCATTTATCGGAGACATCCGGGATTTCAAAAATCTGCAAGAGGTGTTTCAAAAGGTGCGACCAGAAGTAGTGATACATATGGCTGCCCAAGCACTTGTAAGGGAATCATATAAATTCCCTGTAATTACATATTCAACAAACGTGATGGGAACTGTACACTTGTTGGAGGCATGCAGAAACACTTCTTCTGTGAAGGCGGTGGTTAATGTAACGACTGACAAATGTTACGAAAACAGGGAGTGGCACTGGGGCTACCGTGAAAATGAGGCAATGGGTGGGTATGATCCATATTCCAGTAGCAAAGGGTGCTCCGAGTTGGTGACCTCAGCATACAGGAATTCATATTTTAACCCAACCGATTATAAGAATCACGGTCTGGCAATTGCTTCCGCTCGTGCGGGCAATGTTATAGGTGGTGGTGATTGGGCTGATGACCGTTTGATACCAGATTTTATTCGATCTATTAGTAACGGTGAGAAATTAAAGATACGCAGTCCTTATGCTATCCGCCCATGGCAACATGTGCTGGACCCGCTGACAGGATACTTAACATTAGCTGAGAAATTGTATACCGAGGGACCACGATTTGCCGATAGCTGGAATTTTGGACCTGATGATGACGGAGCGAAAAATGTGGAGTGGATAGCTAGAACCGTCTGCCGACTATGGGATGATAATGCATCTTTTGAAATTGATAGCCACCCCCAACCTCATGAGGCACACTATTTGAAACTTGATTGCTCAAAAGCCAAGTCTGAATTAGCCTGGACTCCCAGTTGGAGCATTCAAATAGCACTTGAATCAATTGTCACCTGGAATAAATCCAGGCTCTCTGGCGAAAATATGCGACAGGTTACTCTGAATCAGATCAAGCAATATTTCAGCAAATAGAAAAACCCAAAGGATGAAAATATATTAACCATGACAGATGATAAGAAGCTGCGCCTTGAAATTATTGAAAAAACAATCGAATATTATCAAGCACGCTTCGCACCTATCGAGTTTATCCCTGGCAAAACTAGAGTAAATTATGCTGGACGTGTATTTGATTCGAAAGAAATTTCAAACGCCGTTGAGGCATCTTTAGACTTCTGGCTGACTGAAGGGCGCTTCTCTGAAGAGTTCTCAGAGAAGATTGCTGAATATCTAGATATGGAACACGTCCTTTTGACTAATTCCGGTTCATCTGCAAATCTGCTGGCTTTCTCAGCCCTCACTTCTGAAAAGCTTGGGGAAAGACGATTAAAATCCGGTGATGAAGTTATTTCTATAGCTGCTGGATTTCCGGCAACTGTTACTCCTATCATTCAAAATGGTCTAATCCCAGTATTTGTTGATGTTCACATTCCTACTTATAACATCGATATTGAAATGATGCGAAAAGCAATCACATCCAAAACACGATGCATTTTTATTGCACATACACTGGGGAATCCATTCAATATTGAAGCTGTGATGCAATTAGCTGAAGAAAATGATCTATGGGTAATCGAAGACAATTGTGATGCATTTGGTAGTGAGTATCATGAACAGAAAACGGGTACATTTGCGCACCTCTCAACCCTTTCCTTTTACCCGGCTCATCATATTACAACTGGTGAAGGTGGTGCGATTTGTACAAATGATCCGCTGCTGGCTCAATTGGTGCGCGCTTTTAGAGATTGGGGGCGAGATTGTTATTGTGCAGGTGGTGAAAATAATACCTGTGGTAAACGTTTTTCACAGCAATTTGGGAATCTACCTTTCGGATTCGATCATAAGTATATCTACTCAGAAATCGGTTATAATTTGAAAATGACGGACATTCAGGCAGCAATTGGAGCTGCGCAAATCGATAAACTTCCACAATTCTGTGAATCGCGCAGAGCAAACTTCAAGGAATGGACTCGGATCTTCTCCAAATACTCTGATTATTTTATTCTTCCTGAAGCCACTGAAAATGCCGATCCGGCATGGTTTGCTTTTATTGTAACATTGAAAGAGGGTGCTCCTTTCACTCGGGATCAATTGACGGGTTTTCTTAATGCTAATTTAATCGAAACCAGGAATCTCTTCGCCGGCAACCTGACAAAACAACCTGGCTTTATCAGAAAAGAATGGAGGCTCGTTGACCATTTGGATAACACTGACCGAATAATGAGCAACACTTTTTTTCTCGGCACGTACCCCGGGTTGACACATGAAATGTTTGAGTACTCCGAGAAGATGCTAGATGATTTTATGAGCAAACAATAACCTCTCTCATGCTTGCAAAAAAATATAATTCAAAGCTTATTTCAATAAGTAATCCATTCGAGGGTATCTACACACTGGAATTTGAATCAAAACGAGGAAGATACAAATACAGCCCTGGTCAATTTCTTCATTTGGCATTGGACGATTCCTATGACGGTGTAGGGCAGTGGCCTGATTCTCGTTGTTTTTCTATGCAAAGTAATCCTGATGAAAATAATATCCGGATCACTTATGCTGTCATAGGTACCTTTACAAAAGAAATGGAAGCAATACTGAAAGTTGGGTCCGAGGTGTGGCTAAAACTTCCCTATGGTAACCTTTTTTCTCAGCCCCATAAAAAGAATAATACCATTTTTATTGCAGGTGGAACAGGAATAACTCCGTTTCTTTCGTTATATGCGCATCGATCATTTTATGAATATAAGAAGCCGAAAATATTTTTGGGATTTCGCTCTAGGGAATACAACATATTCGAAGAAGAATTGAGTACGATACAAAATGATGATGCAGAAATATCTCTATTCTATGAAGATAAAGTTGGATTAATTGATATTAACTTGATCTATGAATCATTCGGTACAGATTCGACTTATTTTATTTCAGGACCACCAAGGATGATAAAAACCTTTAGAAATGATTTGATCAGAAATGGTGTTGGAATTCACAATATCATTACCGATGACTGGGAGTAGCATTCGGAAAGTGTATTTTAATCATCCATAATACTGTAAACCCATATAGTTACATAATATAGGTAGTAAACATATGAGATTGTTTTACCATAAAAATGACATATATCAGCTTAATATACCAGAATATGAAGTACCCGTTTTTGGATACAAAATTGGTGAATTAAAACTGAAAGAAGGCGATGGTAATCATAGTGGGGGCAGTCAAGAAGTATTATCTCTACTCGGTATTAAAGACTATTTGAAGAAAAATGGAGTCTTGGCATGTACATATCGAGGCAAGGAAAATATAGACACTGTTCGCTTTCTGAATGATCTGGGCTTCAAATTTGTTGGGACATATAATGATTGTTGCTGTCACAGAAATGAATTCAAAGAGATAAATATCAGAAGTACCCTTGAAGTCCGTGTAGCCTCAATTAATGAGCTTGAAGAAATATTGTTGCTAGAGGATAAGATTTTTGATTTTTCATCTTTTCAAATTGATCCACTATTCAATTCTATAGTTACCGCTCAAAGAAATGTTGTTCGAGTCAAATCGTATTTTGCTAATCCACTACATAGGATCTATATTTTAAAAGTAAAAGGTAAAATTGCAGGGTTCTTACAATTTATTGTTGAATCTGAAACCGGTACAGCAAATTGTGTAAATGGTGCAATTGCCACTGAGTTCCAGGGTCTATTTATAGGTCCAAAATTATATTCTGATGCATTTAAAAGTGTATTTGAACTGGGAATTTCTAAAATATATGGTGGTTATAGCAACCAAAATATTGCTGTTGCGAAACTCTTTTCAGCGTGCAATTTTAGAAATATTGAACAAACTATACTAATGCGGGACTATCTAAAAAAAGAATATAGTGCCGAAGTCATTACTTTATCTCCATTTGTAGGGCTTAAACATGAAGGGCATTTAATAGAATGAGAACTTGCCTCTATACATACTGCTCAAAAGCATATATTGAAGGACTCGACAAAGCGTTAAGCACTATGAAAGCGCATAATGATTTAGATAATATTGATATAATTATAGCGAGCTTTGATATTGATAATTATCCAGGGGCTAAAGTAATCAAGCCACTTTCTGAAGATTGGACAAAATACGCTATTGACGGGTTTCTCTTAGACTATGATAGAGTCGCTTACTTCCAATCTGATGAATTATATTTAGGTTCTATTGATTATCTATTAAGGGGTGATCTAAAACCTTTCGCTTATGTTGCAAATGGCGAATGGGGCGGGCCTTGTTTATATAACGGAGTCAAACACGTTCACACCGGCGGCATGGTTATACACCCGAAACTTTTACCTAATGCACACGCACAATTAAAGGCTATTTCTGAAGATACAAATAGAGATCCATGCGGACGGCCTGCAAATACAGACCAGGATTACTTTACAGAATGGCTCTATAAATACAATATAGATTTTGAGGTATTGCCTCATATCTATTCAATGGCCAAGCGATATTATGTAAAAGACCGCGACACTTGGGATAAACTGAAATCAGATATTCGGGTTTTACATTATGTCGGTAGCCCTAAGCCGTGGGAGGGTGATGAATTTGGTTATGAATCACTAGGTGGCGTTTGGAGACGTGGTGCGTTTTGAATAAGAGTAATAAACAAATACTGTCAAAGATTAAAGAGTCGAAGTCTTTTAAAATACCTATTAATGATATTGGCTATTTAAAGCCGTTGACATATTTCGATATTGGTGATGATAGAATCATAAACCATTTAATGATATGGCGAAATAATAACTTAGACGCATATTTAAGCGACGACCTCGCCACATTCGATGGGACTAGAACGTGGCTCTCAAAATACGTTTTAGATAACCCTCATAAGATATTGTTTCTTGCCTGCTCTAGCGATGGGATACCATTTGGCCACATGGGATTAGCTGACGGGCTTAACGCCGACACGCTTATCGAGATGGATAATATCGTTAGGGGTGAGCTAAATTGTAAAGATGGCGGTATGATTTTAGCCTTATATGAATTAATTTCGTGGGTGTTTATAATGACAAATATTGAGCAAGTGTATTTAAGGGTTTTCCCAGATAATAAAAGGGCTATAAAGATGTACGAAAATCTCAAATTTGAGAAAAAAGATCGTCATGTCGATTGTTTCTCATATATGGAACTATCCAGGGATGACCATTTTGGGAATTATAATAATATAATGAGGATCTCATGACGAACATTATGACCGCGCTAAATAAAAGTTTTACCGTCAACTCTGAGGGGAATGTTGCGCTTACAACTTACGGCACAACGGGAGACACCCCAACCCAGGGAAACGTACAAGCAAAATTAAGAAAATCAATCGACACCACGAATGATAGAGTTCGTGTGGTTAGCACTAGCTAAGGAGTAAATCGATGGCAACTAACGCATTACAATCTAAATTAAATGAAGCATTAACCACAAACGCGGCTGGTGATATAGCTTTAAGGACTCAGACCGAGGGCGATCAAACCATGTCAAGCCTGACAATGACGGGCGATATAGACGGGGGCGGCAATTATCTATTAGACGACCAAACCACAACCAACATGATGTCAAGGGGTATGGTTTACCGATTTGATGGAAACGATTATATTGACTGTGGAACGACATTGGGGACATCCATAGGTGATAACTACACGGGGAGTTTATCTTTTGTTATAGACTTCAAGGCGGAGGATACGGCCCCCTCTGGTGGTGATGGGCTATTATATATTGGTGACTTTGCAGCTTCTCAGGGTGAGGTCGGCATATCTATATTTAATAACGAAATCGTCCTGAAATTAAATAACGCCGCATGGAATTTAGCTGTCCCGTTCACATCTACAAGCTGGACTCGCCTTGTTGTTATATATTCCGCTGGTTCTGAGGCTAATTCTATAATTTACATCAATGGCGTTGAGGTAGCAGGGACAACAACGGGCACCTTCCCGTCATCCGCTGCGATGGACTTTGCTGGACTAAAAACAATCATCGGGGCAACGTACTCAAGCAACTATACCCTTACTGGTGAAATCTCCGGCGTTTCTATCTTAAACTTCGCCCCCACAGCCGCAGAAGTAAAAGACCTCATCTCAGGCAACACCCCATTCAAGTGGATAGGCGGGAGTCAGACATTAATTGTCCCCTCTGATGATTGCGCCGATGATGATACCGCAAACTGGACTGATGTAAATTGTGCATTATCTCACGCCGCTAGCGAATACACAATGACCGTTACAACGGGAGCAACCGCCGCGAGTACATGGGATGAAGCCGCATTAACTGTTGGCAAGGAATACACAGCAACGGTACTCTTTAAGGATGGAACTGGAGCAGGAGCAACCGCATCGATTAATGTCTTGACAAATGCAGGGGCTTCTCTTGCTGTTGGTACTCCGATAACTGTCGCCGCCGCTTATGCTGAAGCAAGCGTAACATGGATAGCAACCGAAACGAATAACAAGGTTCAGCTTTTAGTTGCCGCCTCTTCAGTTGGTGATGGTGAGACAGTATTGGAGGACATTAAATGATTGATATGCCTTTAATGATAATTACAGGAACACGGAAAGGCATTGGCAAAAATCTGGTTCAATACTATGGAAAGAAAGGCTATATGGTTGTTGGATGTAGTCGAGGAAAGATCGATTATAAAGTTGATAATTATAAGCATTATTGTTTAGATGTTTCGGATGAATCATCAGTAAAGAAAATGTTTACTGAAATTCGAAAACAATATGGAAGATTGGATGTATTAATTAATAATGCGGGCATCGCTTCAATGAACCATTCTATACTTACTCCTATTGCAACGGCACGTAAAATATTAGACACAAATATAATCGGAACATTCCTTTTCAGTCGTGAGTCTGCCAAAATGATGAAAAATAGAAAATATGGAAGAATCATAAATTTTTCAACATTCGCTGTTCCCTTTAAGCTAGAAGGGGAGGCTATTTATGCTGCTTCAAAAGCAGGCGTTGTATCACTCACCGAAATACTCGCTCGTGAATATGCGGATTTTGGGATAACGGTCAATGCTGTTGCGCCACCAGCAGTTCAGACTGACCTTATACGAGGAGTTCCAAAAGATAAAATGCAAAAATTATTGAATAAACAAGCAATACATAGGTATGGAAAACCAGAAGAGATTTGTAACGTTATTGACTTTTTTATAAATATGCGAAGTGATATGGTTACTGGTCAAATTGTATATATGGGAGGAATATAATGCATATTGATTTTTTGTTAGATGTTTTCGCAGCTAATAAAAATCATGATGCAATTATCTGGGAAGGAAAATCATACAACTATCAATGGCTAATCTCCAGAATATCTGAGCATCAATCCAGTCAAGCTTTAAAATCATTACCACCAGGTATGGTAGTCGCAATAATAGGTGACTTTACACCAAATACAATTGCTCTGTTTTTAGCACTTATAGAAATTGAATGTATTGTCGTTCCATTTACAATTTCCTCAAATATGAACCGTAATACCCTTTTTGCAATAGCTGGTGTGGAGTATGCGTTTGAATTGGACAGGGATGATGAAGTAATGACATGGTCTGTATCCTCGAAGATTCAACACGAATATTACTCATTAATTAAAAAAAGGCGTCGTCCTGGTCTTGTACTTTTCACTTCAGGTACATCCGGTGAACCAAAAGCTGCAGTACATGATCTTAGTCTAATGTTGAAAAAATTTAAAACTGCTAGATCTTCTCTAAGAACAATTAATTTCTTGTTATTCGATCACTGGGGTGGTCTTAATACAATGTTTCATGTGTTATCAAATGGCGGTGCTGTGGTGACTGCAAAACATCGCACGTCTGAAGCTGTTTGCAGGCTCATCGAAGAGCACCAAATTGAATTATTGCCTTCCTCACCTACTTTTCTTAATCTCATGTTGCTCAGTGGTGCATATCGTGATTTTGATCTAAGCAGCCTGAAAATTATTTCGTATGGCACTGAGCCAATGCCTGAAAGTACTCTGATTAGACTTAAATATACATTCCCAGGTGTAAAACTCATTCAAACATATGGCCTCATTGAACTTGGTGTTATGCGTTCTAAGTCTGAAAGTGATAGTTCGCTCTGGGTTAAGGTTGGCGGTGATGGTTATCAAACAAGGGTTGTTGATGACATGTTACAAATTAAAGCTGCTTCAGCAATGCTTGGGTATTTAAATGCTGATAGTCCCTTCACTGAGGATGGGTGGTTTATTACCGGTGATGAGGTGCTCCAAAAAGGTGAATATATAAAAATATTGGGAAGAAAATCTGAAATTATCAACGTTGGGGGTGAAAAAGTTTATCCGCAGGAAGTCGAAAATATTATCCAGGGGATAGAGAATATTGCTGATGTTATTGTATATGGCGAAAGGAATCGAATTATGGGTAATATCGTTTGTGCAAACATTAAAATTAATGATAACGCAGATCCAAAAGAAATGATAAGAGCTGTGAAAAAAGCATGCAGGGAAAAGTTGACAGCTTATAAAGTCCCTGTAAAAGTAGTAATAGTAGAAGATTTACTTCATAACGAAAGATTTAAAAAGACTCGAGTATAGAGAAATAAATATTACCCCTGTAAAAATAGTTGGAGAAAAAAGATGAAACCATCTCAAATGATATTGACAGCAGGTCCTTCTATCACTCAAAAAGAAATAGACTATGTCAATGATGCTGTCATCAATGGCTGGAATAATCATTGGGGAGACTATATAA
>Ga0233431_1002759_pt1 | contig 23329 bp, 21 predicted proteins | sample SI_118_April2016_FD_179867 | JGI IMG/M metagenome (GOLD analysis project Ga0233431, IMG submission 179867) | Seawater microbial communities from Saanich Inlet, British Columbia, Canada - SI_118_April2016_200_MG | ecosystem: Environmental > Aquatic > Marine > Inlet | place: Canada: British... | reverse complement strand
AAGTTACAGACAAAGAAATGGAAGAAGTTGTGATATATGGTGATGAATTTCATCCAGAATGGAATTATACGATTGCACCAAGATAAACAGCAAATCGTTTAATTTATATTATTACACTTCCTTAGTCGACTGGCAGATAGTACATTTTATAGGTGTTATATTTTTATTGATATTATTAGTCTGCAGAGAAAAGTATTTTGATATAAAAACGAAGGTTTTTAATGTAACATTAGATTTAACTGCCTTTAGAGATGATTTGAGAAGATACTCACAACGTGATTTAGTGTGGATAATTACTTTTTCGCTGATATGTATTTTAGGATTTGGAGTTTCTATTTTTATACATATATTAGTTACTTTTGAACTACTGAATACCGCATATATTTATTTCAATTTTAATATTATTAATCCATATTTTGATATGTTGGTGATAATGTATATCAGTATTTTAGGTATATTTTATTTAGTCGTAAAAGGTATAAAGGTTGGCTCTAAAAAAGAACTTAAAAAGGGCTTTTACCTCTGGCTTCCTGCAATAGTTATCTGCTTGGTTATATTCTGCCCATTTCTTTCATTTGGAATTGAACCGGTTTTCTGTGCTATTTTAGATATATTGGGATTTGGTTTTTTTATATCCTTTCTTAATTTTGTTATTATGGGAAATGAATTAGTTCAGTGAATTTTATTTGATGTAGATATAGAAAAAACAAAATCTCCGGATCTTATAGAAAGGAGATTTTGCAAATAGGTTTAATAGTTATATTTTTATATCAGGCAGCAGTTTGATCTTTTTGTATTGTCATGATTAAACTTCCATCACCGATACCGCTGCGGGGATATGTCGTAATTTCAGTAACAGTTCCGGCGAATGGTGCATATATACTGCAATGAGCTAATATAGCTTTATCTTCATTGAATTGTTCTACTGCTTCTTCATAGTTTTGTTTGGATTCTAAAAGAGCTACTACTGAGACAGAATGTCTTTTAAAGTTGGATATTGATTATTCCTTGTTCGATATTCAGCTATTCTGCACGATGGCTGTTTTTCATTTTTATCTTTTTATTTATTTTGTGATCGTATCTCTCCAAGAATCACAAAATGTGTGATTGTTCAGTCTGAAATACAAAAAAAAGCTAAAATAAAATCCTAATTATTATAAGTTCTCTCTTCTTGAAGTTCTAACTGAATAGATACTGTGGTAACTCCAACGCAAGCATTCTATAGAATTAAAATCTTTTGTATGGTTAGAAAAATAATGAACAACAATTAATGATTGAGAGAAAAAGTGAGACAAAAATTAAGCTACATTTTATTATCGGTAATGGTATTATTTACCTTGAATTCTTCTTTTGCAAAGACAAACATTTCAACAAAACTACAATGGTACATTTCTAACGGCAAAGATGTCGTCGGAACGACGAATGGGGAGGGTGCGAGTGAGGTTAAAAGCTACAGTTATACACCATATGGCCAGGCTGTTGACTATTCAGCTCAACAGCAATTAAAAATTAATAATGAAAAGTTAAGAATTGCGGATAACCCATTTCAATATAGTGGATATTATTTGGATATGGAATCGGGGATGTATTATCTGAATGCGAGATATTATTCGCCTGAATTTATGAGATTTATTTCTCGTGACAGTTATGATTTAGCAAATAGATATGCTTATTGTGATGATGATCCAATATCGCAAACAGATCCGGGAGGACATTTATCAAGCCTGGCCGGGATACTTCTTAATATAGGAGTAGGTGCTCTTGTTTCTGCGGCAGCATTAGCTATACCTGTCGGGGGTTCTGCTTTCGGAGCTTTCGCTGTAGAAACTATCGCAGGAGGTCTTGGTGGAGGCCTTGGAGAACTAGGTCAGCAGGGATTACAAGGAGATGGTTTAGACTGTGGCAAGATAGGAATTCAAGCAGGAGTTGGAGCTGTTGCAGGTATGGTGTTTGGAGGTCTTAGAACTCGTGGAATTGCTAAGGCTGTAAGAAAAGTTGCACCTGCAATCGAATTAACTACATTTAAGCAATCTTTGCGTACAATTAGTTCTACTGCAGAGCGTTTTGTCTTTTCTTCATGTGATGAATCTGTTGTTTTTGAAGCTTATTCTGCAGATATTGTCGGCACTAATGGAGGAACATATGCAGAAGAATGTGAACAAAGAATAAATGCTATACCAGCGTATCAACGCTTAGGATTTAAGGTTGAAGCCATAGCCCCTAGAGGCAGGGTTTTGGATTACTTGAATGCAAAAGCGGAATTCAATATAAACGGAGGTGGCACAAAATGCGTTTTATCGTTTCCACCAGTTGATAGAGTAGGACAACTAAGTGAAAAGGAAATTACGGATCTTTGTACTACCTTTCGCGAAGAAGGCCAGATTGAGCGAACACGTAATCCAGCAAAATTTGGAATATTTACTAATTCTATAACTGGGGAAGAAGGTCCAGTATGTGCTTACAGTGAAAATATAATTCCTATTGATCATCCAATTATAGATGAGAATCCATGGTTTTTAGAATATCAAAACAATCGTTGGCCTAGCTAGCTCTGAATAGACAGTTAATTATTAGTTTGGATATTTTTCCATACTAGCTAATTATTTAAATCAAAAAAATATAAGGAGACATAAAATGAGGAAATTACTTTTTGTAGTGCTGTATTCAGCTATCATAGCTTTTTAAAGGAGAAAAATCGGAATGCGCGTGGCTTTGCTACAAAGTATCTTAACAGGTACAACAGCTTGTTCTCGAAAATTTTTAGGAAGACTGAGGTCATAGCCGATCAGATATATGATCGGCTATGCGACATGAATGATCGGTATCATACAAACAGCGAATTTCGAACAATGAAAATTCTTACGATTTGATGATACGATCATTTATCAACCCAGTTTCCGACTATCACCTTTTATATCAGGCAGCAGTTTGATCTTTTTGTATTGTCATGATTAAACTTCCATCACCGATACCGCTGCGGGGATATGTCGTAATTTCAGTAACAGTTCCGGCAAATGGTGCATATATACTACAGTGTGCTAATATAGCTTTATCTTCATTGAATTGTTCTACAGCTTCTTCATAATTCTGTTTTGATTTTAAATAATCTATTAATGAGACTGAATGAGTTTTATATAATTTCGAATTTTCACTATAAAGTGTTTTGTCATAGTTTATAACGGCTGCATCACTTTTAACTGTAGCTTTATATTGAGTGGTATCTACTCTTTCAACTAATTCTCCTTTTTTGACATGTGCATTTAATGGAACTTCATAAGCTATTTGACCTTCAATCATTGACTGCATATCTGCCGTGATTGGCTTTGCTATATTTGCTGCTAATAATGAAGTCGTGGAAAGTGCGATTGTAATAAATGTTAATATTAATGCTTTCATTTTTTCTCCTTTTCTCCGTATCTTTAATCTGATTTTTTGTTTATGTATTATTAAATTAATAAATAAAATCTTTAAAACAAAAATAAAGATCTTTAAAATTAGTTGATAAAATATACAATATGTATAGAAGATGCCATTAATTATACACAGTGGATAAAATATGAAGTTTTATGCAGAGCATGCTAAAGAAATTCGTAGGCTTAGAAGCTTGAAAGTTAGCGACTTAGCTATGAATTTAGGTATTACAGAAAATACCTATTACCGATGGGAGCGGAACGAATTTCTACCTAAATCAAATGATGTTAGAATTCTTGCTGAACTTTTGAGCGTTGATGTTTCTTATATTTCTGATCTCCAATCATTTAGAAAGTATGATGATATTTATGAGCAGATAGAAATGAATGAATTATTTAATAAGGAAGATATTCCTGTTGAGATGCAAAAAAGTCTGATAAAATTAGATAATTTTTTTACTGCACTAAAAAATGAAAACAAGATTTTAAAGTTTAATAATACGAGATTTATGCAAATTATACATGCAAACAGAATAGCTTCATACGTTAAAGATGAAGACTTGGTTTTTACCATTTGCAATAGTGGATTTTTAACATTGCTTGGTAGTAAGTTTAAATATATTAATAAAACTAATAGAAATATTTTTACTCCTGAAGAAGCAGATGCCTTAACTGCTCTCGAAAGAAATATTTTGAATACTGGCCAGCCAATAGATAATTATAAAATAAAACTTTTTAACAATTCCTACTTGTTTTTTGGTACAAAAATAATCAATGCAGCAAAGAAAGTGAATATTCTTGCGAGTTTAATTGATATCGAATATTACGAGAAAATTATAAGTAAATATAATGCATTTGATTTTATTATTGATCGCTTGCAAGGAGCAATGTGGACAATAAAACTTAAACCTTATATTCACTATGAACTTCTTTCTCATAAAATTGAAAAAATAACTGGTTATCCATATAATTATTTTAAGGATAATCCCAATAAATGGCGAGATATTATTTATCCAGGAGATCTAGAAAAATATATCTCATTAAATATTTTTAATAAAAATGAAACTTCACATAAAAATCTCTACATTTACCGAATCATTACAGCAGATAATAAAATAAAATGGATAAGGGAAAGAATTTATTACGATAATATATCAGATAGATTTTGTGGAGTAATTACTGATATTACAAAAGACAAAGAAAACGAATAATCACTCTCATATTTCCGAGAGTAATTATATAAATTCTTATTTATAGCAGAGCATAATCTAAATTAAATGTTGATGTTTCTGTATCATCAAGAGATGCATTTTGCAGATCATAGAATTTTGACGTATTATCGAATTCAGGACATTTAAAAACTTTGCCAGGATAGAGATAAACCAGTCCGTGATCCATATCTTTAATTAGATAAAAATTATTTCCTTTGGAGTCTGTTATTTTTCCTTTTGTATTAATAAAAGCCCTAGTGATTAAGATATAAGGTCTGCCGAATTGGTAGATTTCTATCGGCTCGTTTGTCCTGTTTATAAAATTAGCAATCTCTTCTTTTTCAAGCTCTACCCATGCCTGCACACTATTAAGTTTGAGTTTACTTCTGATGGTAATAGTTTTTATTTCTTTTGCTGCAAAAGAGTTTACAATAGGGAAGGGGTATGAGGTTGATATAGAGATGCCTTTATAACTTTTTAACAATTCAAAACCGTACAAAGATGTAACACGAAAGCTTTTAATTCCTTTATTTACTGCAGCTCTGATCTTTCTTGATAGATTATTCAGTTCATATTCAAAAGCATAATTAGGAAGTATAATCTCTTTTGTTCTTGGATTGAACTCTTCAATTGTATGCACTGTCAGTGAATTATCTATTGGATTATCACCAGTTTCTGTAAGCAGAGTATAAGTATCTATATTAGAGTTTTTTGCTTCTTTCTTTTTAAATGAAGTATAATCAATTCTGAATTTTTCCAAACCTTCAGTTGCATCTTTTTCAAATGTATCAAAGTTTACTTCTGATTCAAACCATTCCCAGAATTCACGTCTAACCTGTTTTAATATACTTGCAGGCAGAAATAGTTTTCCTATAATGTTTACATCGAATAAACCTGCCTTTAACTGTGCTGATCTTGTAGATGAAAACTCTTTAACTATAGTCTCTTTGGAAAGTTCTTTTTTTATTGCATCGCTTATTTCCAGTTCTTTAACCCAGTGTTTAAATCCATCCAGATTTTTTACTTTTATATATAATCCTTTTGAAGATACAGAAATATCCAAATCCACTAAATTGGCAAGCAAAGGCAGATTGGCTATTCTTGAAACCTGGTCACCGCCGCTTTCACCTATTTTATAAATAATACTGCCGTGTGGCGGAATTTCTTTGTCACAGAAAATAAAACATTCACTGCCTTTATGTATTTTTAAAACAGATTTTTTATCCTGTGAAAATTTTGTAATAGTAAAAGTAGGACCCTCTTCGCCTGATTTGGGCTGTACTCTGACTCTATCGCCTATATGCATTGTATTACTTAAAAATGCATTAAAACCATTGTTTTTTAGACTTAAAACTTTTCCGCATGGCTGTCCTGATACGCCCAGCATATTGTGCAGAATTACTTCTCTGCATGAATCCTTATCTTTAAATCCTCCTGACCATTTTCTTCCTAATGACCTACTTAAAATATCTCTCGATTTTTTAAGTGTTTTCTGATCATCATCATGTTCCGTATCAAGCATGTTTCTATAAGCAGTTACTACACTTCTGACATAATCAGGTTTTCTAAGCCGTCCTTCAATTTTTAATGAGGAAACACCTATTTTTTTTAATTCAGGTATTATGTCAAGAGAATAGAGATCTTTTGTAGAAAAGAAGAATCCATTGCCTTCAGTGCTGTAATATCTTCTTCTGCATGGCTGTTTACATTTTCCGCGATTACCGCTCCAACCTCCCTGCCATGATGAGAATAGGCAGTTCCCAGACATTGAACAGCATAAAGCACCATGTACAAATACTTCTGTTTCAATTCTGCTGTTTTCGTTTATCTTTTTAAGTTCTGCGAGGTTTACCTGTCTTTCGAGAATAACACGTTTAACGCCCATTTTTGCTACAAAGTTTACACCTGCACTATTATGGATTCCCATCTGAGTAGAGGCGTGTATTGTAAGAGATGGGAAGTACTCTCTTATTAAGCGTAGGATACCTAAATCCTGAACTATAACAGCATCAGGTCTTAGCTTTGCTATCTGATATATATTTTCAGCTGCTTCCGGCAGTTCAGATTCTTTTATAAGTGTATTGAATGCTAAATATACTTTTTTATCGTTGTCATGTGCGTATGCGATAAGTTTAGACATTTCTTCAAGAGTAAAGTTTTCTGTTCTTTCTCTTGCATTAAATTTAGCAAGCCCGGCATATACTGCATCGGCACCTGAATCAAAAGCAGTTAATCCGGCGGCAAGGCTTCCGGCTGGAGCTAAAAGTTCGGGAATTCTATATTTTTTATTTTTATTCATAATATCATTCTCAGTTAAGTAAGTTCGCCACTAATATAACCTTCGATAAAGAAATTTTCCTGAAATTTTCTGTTTTATGTTCAAATAAAGCTGCTGAATAAACTATAGTATCCACTGTGAAATTCATATAAAGAACCTGACTAAAATAGTTTAATACTTTTTTTCAGTTTAATTATCTCTGTAATTTGGCATTCATGTTTATCATTTGATTTTTTTATATTTGTGTGTATACTACTTATTCATTTAGCTGTGATTATGTTTGTAAGCATAGATGAACTACAATTTTTCAACCTCTACTTTTTGTCGACTTGAGAACCAGACTCCTTAAATTTGTTTAGAATTTATGATGTTTTATTTCTTTCTGTAAATGTTCTGCAATGACTGTGTGCATTCGTGATGAGAGTATGGATATAGAAAATTAGTCATATAACTGTATTTATACTTAGTGCATAAAGGTGTAATCATGCTGCCCACATAACAATTGTATAGAATACATATTGACAGAATATATAAAAGGAAAATTTAATGAGAAGTAAAATCAGATCCTATATGACTAACTCGTATAAGAATTACTTTATTGAGTTAGTTTTTAATACGCCTCGCAGTATAAAAAGTGATATTTTATCCGGCTTGACCGTTGCACTGGCACTTGTGCCTGAAGCTATTGCATTTTCATTTGTAGCTAACGTAGATCCAAAGGTTGGCCTTTATGCTGCTTTTATGATGGGCCTGATTACAGCAATATTTGGAGGACGTCCAGGGATGATTTCAGGTGCAACTGGATCAGTTGCAGTTATTTTTGCTCCTCTCTTTATTGCACAGGGGCATATTGCAGGAGCAGGCTCGGCACTGGGATATCTTTTTACTGCTGTGATAATTATGGGAGTCATACAGATACTTTTTGGATTACTGCGTTTTGGTAAATTTATTCGTTTAATGCCGCATTCTGTTATGCTTGGATTTGTTAATGGACTAGCAATTATTATTTGTAAAGCCCAATTTACTCAATTCTATGTTGGAGTAGGTGAAAATGCTCATCTAATAGCAAATAGACCTTTAATCATCATGATAACGCTTATTTTACTTACTATGGCTATCAGTTTTATTTTGCCCAAGTTAACAAAAGCTGTTCCTGGAACTCTGGCAGCGATTGTAATTGTAACAATTATTTCTATTCTTCTCAGAAAGAGCGGATTCGAAGTTCGTACGGTGATTGATTTTGTGCATAATATGAATCCCACACTAAATACAATTGCCGCATCTCTACCTTCTTTTCAAATACCTAATATACCATTTACTTTTGAAGCATTTAAGGTAATTCTACCTTATGCTTTTCTCGCAGCAATTGTAGGGCTTACTGAATCATTAATGACTCTTACTCTGATAGATGAATTGACTGAGACACGTGGTCGTGGAAATAAGGAGTGTATAGGGCAGGGTATTGGAAATGTAATAAATGGTTTCTTTGGTGGAATGGGGGGATGTGCTATGATTGGACAAAGTATGATTAATATTCGAGGAGGTGGTAGGTCTCGCCTTTCAGGTATCACAGCGGCAATTTGTCTTTTAGGATTGCTTTTATGGTTTGCACCTTTAATTGAAATGATTCCATTGGCTGCGTTGGTTGGAGTTATGTTTATGGTGGTAATTGCGACTTTTGAATGGACTAGTTTTCGTATTCTATGGAAAATACCGAAGTCAGACGCTTTTGTTATTATAATAGTATCAGCAGTTACTGTTTTTGTCGATTTGGCTGTGGCAGTTCTCGTTGGTATAGTTATTTCTGCTCTTGTCTACGCGTGGAAAAATGGTAAAATAATGCGTGCAACTACTTCTCTTCTGGACAATAATAAGCGTAAAGTTTATAAACTTGAAGGGACTCTTTTTTTTGGATCTATTACTTCATTTAAAAATTTATTTGATTACCAAAACGATCCTAAAGATGTGATTATCGATTTTGAATCTTCACGTGTTTGCGATCATTCAGGATTGGAGGCTCTAAATAATGTAGCCGAACGTTTTGCAAAACTTGATAAAAAACTTCACTTGTTAAACTTGAGTAAAGAATGCTGTTCCCTAATTAAGAAGGCTGACAATATTGTAGAAATAAGTGTAATCGAATCTCTTGAATGGCACATAGCAGAAGATAGACTGGCTTAGGTATCATCCGTAAAAACAAGTATACCACCTTTTATTTTTGGTGTAAGTTCAAAAGATTCAATGAGAACTTTATAGTTCATGTCACCAAATTCCACTGATAGAGGGGCTACGCTTATGGTGTCTTCAAGTTTGAGATATGATAGAATATAATCTTTTGTTTTCGTATTAATAACTTCAGCTAAATTTTTTTTGTCTAATTCATTTCTAAGTTTGGGGAACATATTATATATAGCTTTATTTGCCAGTAATATTTCTCCTTCTAAGCCTATTGCCATTATAGGTGTAGGTAATTTTTGCAATATGTTTTGGTAAATTTTTAGAGAAAGCACTTTGTTTTTATTTTTCTTATCAAGATATTTATTGATAACCTGAAGCTCATTATTCTGTTTTTGAAGCCTTCTTGAAAACTGTCTATTTTGTTTAAGAGTGTCATGGTATTCAAGAGATCTGCTGATTATAGTTTTCAATTCATCGTTTTCCCATGGTTTACTGCAGAATCTATATATTTCTCCATCGTTGATTGCATCTACTACATTTTTAAAATCAGCATAACCTGATAATATTATTCTTATTGTGCCTGGATAAAGCTCTTTGACTTTTTTGAGTAATTCAACTCCGGTCATTTCCGGCATTCTATGGTCTGATATGATTAAATCTATTGAATGCTCCTCAAAGAGAATCAAAGCTTCTTTGCCACTATTAGCAGTAATAATATCATAATCTTCTTTTCTAAATAACCTTTTAAGGCTATTTAAAATAACGGGTTCATCATCAACACAGAGAATGGTTTTATGTGCTATCATTTTATATCTCCTATCGGTAACCTTATAGAAAAAGTTGTTCCTTTGTTAAGTTCACTTTTGACATCAATTGTGCCATGGTGCTTTTTTACTATTCCCTGACTTATAGATAAACCAAGTCCTGTTCCTGTTCCAATTTCTTTTGTAGTAAAAAAAGGATCAAATACTTTTGGGATATTCTCCAGAGATATTCCTATACCTGTATCGGTAATATTAATAGTTACAAACTCTTCATCAGATTTTGTTTCTACTATTATTGTTCCTTGTTCTTTTATCGCCTGGGCGGCATTGATAAATAAATTTAACAATACCTGATTTAACTCACCGGGATAACCTTTAATAATAGGTGTTTTTTCTAATTTTTTTATTACTTTGCATTTATACTTGATCTCATTCCAGGCAAGTTTTAATGTTGTTTCAATCTCATTATTAATATTAATGTTGCTTATTTCTGTACTGCCTTCATGTGCAAAATATCTCAAGCTGTTTACTATGTCTATAATGCGTAATAGTCCTTCTTTTGATTCTTTAATAATCTGTCCTAAATCTTTTAATATATAGTCTAAATCTTCTTCTCTGATACTCTTTTTTAAGCTGTCAAAGACATCTTCTATTAGTTCCATGTTGCCTGTATTTACTACATTTGTTAGAGTTTCATATTTTTTAAAAGTCTTATTGAATGTATTTGAGTATTCTTCTATTATTTCAAAATTACTTTTAACATATGCTATCGGGTTATTTATTTCATGTGCGACACCTGCTGCAAGTAGTCCTAGAGAACTCATCTTTTCTGCCTGAATCAGTTGTTCCTGTGTCTTTTTAAGATTAGATAGGGATAACTGCAGGTCAGATGTTCGTTTATTTACAGCATCTTCAAGTTCTTCATTCATCTTTTTTATTTTATGCTCAGCTTCAATTCTTTCAGCAATTTCAAATTCAGCTATTTGACCTTTTTTTAGGGTTTCGCATAGTATGCCCAGAATAGGCATACAGTAACTGAGAACAGCTGCACTATTTGCGATATCAAAATTTATATCAAAAAGTTCATTTGAAAATGCGATAAATAACTGGGCAAAAATATTCATTAAAATACATGCTAAAAGTGTGGCTGAAAAAATATCTCTATAGTGATAAAATCTTTTAGCTACCAATAGAAATGCAATTAAAAAAAGTATTGCAGAGATAAAGTCCATCGGTCGTGATATTATTTCATTCGGGAAAATAATATCAGGCAGTTGCAATCCGAAAGCAACTGTTGTGGCAACGGCTCCAATTATTATTGTGAGTAATGAATAAGCAATAGATTCTATCTTAATTATTCTAGAAGATTTTTGCACAATATGCTCAAACAGTATTGCAGTTATTATTAAGATAGCCAGAATAGATCTTCCAGCGACATATGTGCCGGAAATGAAATAAATAAAATTATGAAGTGTAATGCCGTCATATGTAAATATTTTTATAAAAATTAATAAACCGTGTGTGAAATCTTCACTTGCAGAAATAAAGAACCCTAATGCTATGATAAGATAATATCTATTGTTTGACCCTAAATAATAGACTATGCATGCTATAGCAGCAATGCATGCCAATAATGATCCTGTAACTTTGATAGAAATATATAGATCTTTTGTCATGTAAATATTAGTCATATTTACAACAGGTATCAGGCAGATAAAAAATAAAGAAATTATAACATAGGATATAATAAACCATTTAGGTCTAATCCTGCTTTCTCTGTTTAATGTTTCTCTTACTTCAAATTCATCCATTTATTAGCAGTTACTTTTTTGATTATTATTGGAATTAAAACTAATATTAAATTGACTATAAATATACTCAATATTGACTGAATTTCAGGGACACCCCAAAAGCCAAAAATTATGCCTACAATCAGTGCATCCAGTGCACAGAAAGTCAAAATGATGATTAGGAATCTTAATCTTGGTGTATATGTATTATGTTCTTTGTTTAAAATTACCTTTTTAGGTTTATACATTATAAAAATATAAAATCCTGCAAGTAGTATAATTAAAGTCAAGATTAATAGAAAATTATCTGAAACAGAAGAGAGAACCTTTTTTTCCAGTATCATCCCAATTAGAGCAAAAAGAGCATGGATAAAAGGACTAAATACAATTAAACATGTATTTGTTCTTCTGCTGCCGGAAACAAGACTACTTATAAAAAAGGAATCAATGCTGATAATTAAAGATATAAGTACAATCATATTTTATTTCAGATCTTAGGTGTTTAATTGTGAAGTCTTGACCACACTTTTTGCGTGGCGAGCCATTCTTCTTGTCCTGCTAAAAGCAGGATGGCAAGACTTTGAATATTTAAGTTCTAATTTATATATTTTAATTCTTAGCTTTTGGCTGTTAGCTTTTAGCCTTTAAAAGCTACATGGCTTTCGGCTTACGGACTACAAGTTCACTATTTATCTACCATAGCCTTGGCGAAGGCGGAAACACTAGCCCCTAACCACTAGCCACCAACCCCTTCCAGCTCGGCTGGGTTAGATTTTAGATTTCAGATCTCTGTAGATCTGAAATCTTGAATTTAATTGATTTTTTTATTTGATGCTTTTACAAATGGTGTTAATTCATTTATAAGTGTATTGAATTGTTCAGGAAAAAGTGATTGGTGTCCATCAGATAAAGCTTCTTTAGGATCAAAATGTGTCTCTATAATAAGACCGTCAGCTCCGCATGCTATAGCAGCTTTAGACATTGGGCCAACAAGTTCTCTCACGCCTGTTCCGTGTGAAGGATCAACTATTACAGGTAAATGACTTTTGAGTTTTATATACGGAACAGCGTTAAGATCCAGCGTATTTCTTGTTGCAGGCTCGAATGTCCTTATTCCACGTTCACAAAGAATTACATTTGGGTTACCTTCTGATACAATGTACTCTGCAGCAAGCAGTAGTTCTTTAATTGTGGCTGCAATACCTCTTTTAAGAATAACAGGTTTTTTACTCTGACCAACTGCTGTTAGAAGTCTATAATTCTGCATGTTTCTGGCACCTATCTGGAATGCGGAAGCATATTCTTCAACTGCTTCTACATCTTTAACTTCAACTACTTCTGTTACAGTAGATAAACCTGTTTCTTTAGATACCTGATGCAGTATTTTTAAACCTTCTACTCCTAATCCCTGAAAGCTGTATGGGCTGGTTCTAGGTTTAAAAGCTCCGCCGCGAAGGCATTTTACTCCACTTTCTTTTATAAATAGAGCAGTTTTAAGTAGCTGTTCATAACTTTCAACAGCGCATGGACCTGCTATTACAGAAAAATTACTGCCGCCAAATTTAGCTTCCCCGATACTAACTACTGTATCTTCCGGGTATAGTTCTCTGCTTACAAATTTATATGGACTAAGAATAGGATTTATTTTATCGACAACAGGATTATTTTCTAAATGAAGTTCCCCTATTTTTCTTTCGTCTCCAAGTGCACCTATGACAGTTCTTTCAACGCCGGGCATATAAAGCGGTTTTAGTCCCAGACTTTCTATTTTATTTAATATTTCATCTGCATCTTTTTTACTTGCATTTGCTTTTAAAATTATAATCATATCGTTTTAGCCTTAATCCAGCTGAACTGGAAGTTGGTGTTTGGTGCTTAATGCAGATGATTGGTCTCTTAAATAACCAAATTTGCAACTAAACGAATAACCAAAACAGTTTATTATTTGATCCTAAATTTTTAAAGTCTTACCATCAATGGTTTAGACCGTTATCAGAGTATCACACTAAAAGTTATATTTTTATCTTTAAAAATCAATTACTATTTTTTTATTTGACAAGTAAAATCAATTTATTTTATAAAAAAAGCAGATATAGAATTAGCAAAAATAGGAAAAAATAATAATCTAATTAGTTGGTATATTACTTTTAATAAATATAGAAAACGGAGATTGGTAGTAATGGATAATAAATCACCTAAAATTTGTGTTGTTGGTTCTTCTAACTATGACTTAGTTGCATATACAGATCGTATTCCTAAATTAGGGGAAACAATACACGGCAATAAATTTGAAATGGGATTCGGCGGAAAAGGTGCCAACCAGGCTGTAACAGCAGGTAAATTAGGTGCTGATGTTACAATGATAACAAAATTAGGTGAAGATGTTTTTGGCAAACAGACGCTGAAGAATTTTGAGGAATGCGGTATTGCTACTGATTTTGTTTATACTACAGATAAAGCTTCATCAGGTGTTGCTCCAATAACCGTTGATAAAAATGGTAGTAATTCAATAATTGTTGTAGCCGGAGCGAATAATCTTATTACAGAAGAAGAAGTTGAAGCTGCAAGAACAACTATTGCTGCATCTAAAGTAATGATATGTCAATTAGAAATACCTATTAATGTAACAAAAAAGGCAATGCAGATTGCCAGAGAAGAAGGTGTTACTACTATTTTTAATCCTGCTCCTGCACCTGAAAACGGTCTATCTGAAGATATACTGCAGTTGGCTGATATTTTTTGTCCAAATGAAACAGAAGCTGAATTATTGACAGGTTTGCCTGTTACATCTGTAGAAGAAGCTATTGTTGCCGGTAGATGTTTAATTAAAAAAGGTCCTAAAAAAGTACTAATAACTTTAGGCGAAAAAGGCAGTTTGTTAGTCACTCCTGATAACTATATACATGTAAAACCAAATATTGTTAAAGCAACAGATACAACCGGAGCAGGGGACTGTTTTATCGGTAGTTATGCTTATTTTTATTCTGCCGGAGTGGAAGAAGAAGAGGCTATTAGAAGAGCTAACTGCATTGCTTCATATAGTGTTCAGAAAAAAGGAACTCAGAAAAGCTATCCAACAGCAGCAGAACTTCCAAGTGAACTTTTTGCATAGGAAAATAGAATTTAGGATTGCTGATTAATGACAATTATATTTTATTTTTAAAATCTGAAATCTGAAATCTGAAATCTACAATCTAAGATCTAAAATTAATATTATGAACATATATCCTGATAATGCATTAATACTTGCTCCTCTTGCCGGTTATACAGATCTGTCATATAGACATTCATGTAGAAGGCATGGATGCGTATATGCTTTTACTGAAATGATTGACACCGGTTCATTGATCTATGCCAGAAGAAATTTAAGAAATTTTCTTGATAAAGGAGATGACGAAAAATGGCTTGGCGTGCAGATCGTTGGAGCAGAACTCAATCAAATAGATAAAGCTATTGATATCATCAATCAGGGTAATTATTCAGTTTTAGATTTAAATATAGGATGTCCTACACCAAAAGTTGTTAAAAAGGGTAAAGGTTCCGGCTTAACTAAAGAGCCTGATAAAGCCGCCCAAATTATAGATTTAATGGTAAAAAAATCTAAAATTCCTGTAACTGCAAAAATTAGAATACAGGACACAGAAAATCCTGAATCTACTATATATTTAGCGAAGAAACTGGAAAGCGCTGGAGCTAATGCAATAACGATTCATGGACGACTTGTTGAAAAAAAATATTCCGGTGCGTGTTATTCGGATATCATTTCTGAAGTACGTAAAAATATAAACATTCAGATAATTGCTAATGGTGGTGTATTTGATTTAGAAACATATAAAGAGCTTCGAACTAATTCAGGGTGTGGACCTATTATGATTGCCAGAGGCGCAATGGGTAACCCTTGGATATTTGAGCTTTTAACGGGCGAAAGAACATCTCTGCCTACCACAGAAGAACTTTGTAATGAAATGGAAATGCATATATTGGAAACCATAAATTACTATGGCGAAGAAATGGCAATGAAACTTTCCAGAAAGTTCATCCTTGATTATCTTGCAGGAAGAGGATATACAGGAAAGCTAAAATGCAGCGTGGTAAAACTTAAAACTGCTGCTGATTTTAAAGAATTTATGATTGAGGTAAAAAAAGGTCCTACACCCCGTTACCAAAAATGGGCAAAGAAATTTTGCCTTTGATTTATAGAAACCAGTACAGTAAATTTAGGTTTTATTAAGTTTGCTTATATTTTTTTGTGAGATTATTAAACAGGTCATTAAGCTTATATAAGTTCGTCTATAAATAGATGTGTAGGCGTTATATTTTTACATTTTGTGAGATCTAAAGGATAACAAAATTCATTAGAAATTTTACCGTGACTATGTGCTGCAAAATTTTGATATTTATTTTTGATTCTTACAACGAAGGGATTCTACTTGAGGATCATATAAAAAAATATCATGATCGTTTTGGTCATCATCCTGAGGTTGTTCAATGTGATTAAATATATAAAAATCGCAAGAATATTAAATCTTTAATTTCAATACCAGTTCATGCCATTTTAATCCGCCATGATCAGATTCAGATTCACAAATATATTCAAAACCATATTTTTCGTACATCTTGATTAATCTAGTCTGACATATAAGATAGATAGATTCCTTGTCCATACCTATCATCTTATTAATAAAATGTTTCATTAATATACCGGCATAACCTTTACCTTGATAATCTGGATGCACAACTACAGACATTATAACAATATGTTTTCCATTAGGATCATGTCCGACTAGTTCTTTAAACTCTTCGTCAGATAGTTCAATTTTATCTGTTGCACTGCAGTTTATAAATCCGACTATTGTATTATCTATTTCTAAAAGAATAAAACCTTCAGGATATGTTTTTATTCTTTTATAAATCTTTTCTTTACTGGCTGCTTCATCTCCTTCGTACGATGTAGTTTCTATGTCATAGCATCGATCTAAATCAGATTCTTTGACTTTTCGTATTATTTTTTTCATTATTTAATTCCTATGTATTCATACTGCTGTCAGCACGCAGTAATTTCGACTTTACTTTTTATATATTTTATTGCGTTTTCAACTGGGATTAATTTAGAAAAATAGAAGGCCGGATGGAGTAAATCTGTATTTTCTGTAATAAAACCTTCCTTTATAGCTATTTTTCGTAATGGATTTCCAGGTGTAATTCTTATTCCAAAATGAGTTAATAAATTGCGGTATTTAACTGTTTTAAGAAAATTAATCGATTCTTTTATTGTATCAAGATCTTCTCCTGGCCCGCCTATTAACCAGCAGTAATCAAAAATCACTTTATGTTTTTCTGCTAGTTTTGAACATTTATATATATTATCTAAAGTAAATCCATTGTTATAATTTTTCAGCATTTTTTTAGAAAAATTGTCTGCACCAATGAATGTTGAAGTTCCACCGGCTTTTTTGTATAGCTCAAATAGCTCATCGTCGAAGCAATTTTTGCGGGAAGATATTTGACAGAACAGTTTAATATTAATATCTGCTTTTATTATTTTGTATAGTAATTCTTTTGCATAATCTATAGGAGAGCAGAAACAGTTGTCGATAAAATAAAAAGAATTAATGTTCTGTGTCTTTTTAAATAATTTAATTTCTTCAATTATCTCTTCATGATCACGTGGCAAAAATTTATTAGTAGAACTTGGCGTATCACAAAAAGTACAGTTGTATGGGCACCCTGTTTTAATAATTATTGCACCTGAATGTTCCATGTTGTAATTACTGTAATTGAATAAATTTAATTCAGATTTTACTCTTTTATAACCTGAATTATCTGGAATATTTAATATTGTTTTATTATTTTTTCTATAACATAGACCTGCTATATTTGCTAATTTTTTAGTTTTATTGGATATAGTTTCTACTAACTCAGAAAAACTTTTTTCTCCTTGACCGCTGATGCCATAATCAGCATTCATCTTTTTTAATATCTGCTCAGGAAACATGCTGTATCCAGAACCGCCTAAAACCGTAATTATATTTTTATTGAGTGTTTTTTTTATTAATTTTTTTGTCCGAGGAAGTGGTGAGTAAAAATCAATCATTGATTGATTATCTACATTTCTTATAGAGTAGCCCACAATATCAGGATGATAATTATTAAGTATCGAATCAAATTCTTCTTCAGGATTTTTTGATGTCGCAACATCAAAAAAATCTACATCATGTCCAAGCTTTTTTAAAGGGTAGGATACATATGTTAAACCAATAGGAACAACTCCTAATCCTAGTCTATTATTTAGATCATTTGAATTAAAATTCGTATTAACCAATAATATTTTCATAAAGTTAATCCTTATATAATTTCAATATTCTAATAATAAATTAATATACTATACTTTAATAATTTTAAAAGATTTTCTATTCGTGATTATTATTACGAGAAAAGAAATTTCTTTTTTGGATATCTATGATGTTTTATTATATCAAGATATACTTAGTTTTAAGTTATCAATTACTTCTTCAAGTATTAGGAGAAACATAGTGAAAAGACTTTTGATTGTTTTTTTTATTTTTTTATTCATTGCAGCTAGTGGTTCAGCATCTGATAATTCTAGTAGAATAGAATCTAGTGGAAAACTGAGGATTGGTTGGTATAACCAATACCCTTTTACTTACAAAAAAGATATTTTAGGTATAAGTACTCTTACTGGAATGGATATAGAATTGAGTAAAGCTATTGCTGCAAAAGCGAATTTTAATTTTAAATTTATCGAAGAGCCTTGGGACAATCAATTAGAGATGTTAAAGGGTGGTTATATTGATGTAATGCTTTCGGGATTAAAAAGTCCTGGAAGATTTAAAAACTTTAGAATTAGCAGTCCGATAAGAAAAGAGTGTACTGTAATTTATACAAGAAAAGCAGAAGCTAAGAATATCCACTTTAAAACAGCTGAATCTTTTCTTGATTGGATAAAACAAAATAATTTTAAAGTCGGAATTACCAAAGGGAATATTTATACAAATGATGTAATTAATAATTTTATAGCTGACCCTAAAAATAAAAAATATATAAAAGCTGCACGTTGTGATTTTATAAATTTAAGTAATTTGAAGAACTTTCATGTTATTGCTGTATTTATTGGCAGAACTGTCAGTGCTTCAATTGTAGGTCTAAATAATTGGCAGGATACACTTGTCAGTCTTTATTATCCCAAGTTTGAAGCTCGTGATATTTCATATATGCTCAGCAAAAAGACTTCAAGTGTTGATGATTTGGCAAGAATAAACAAGGCAATAAAATCATTAAAAAACGATGGAGAGCATGACAGTATAGTAAAAAGTTATTTAATGCCGGTAATACTCAATCTTACCGTAAATACATGGTGGTATTTTTATATTATTTTAGCTGGAACTATTGCTTATAGTGTTTGTGCATTAAGAATGGTAATTGAAGCCAAACAGAGTTTGATAGGAACATTGATATTTGTTTCAATATATACTGTCGGGGGGGGTGCTCTGCGTGGTATTTTAACCGGAGCATATCCACTTTTCTTTATACATCAACCTGGTTATATCTATACTATACTTATAATAACGCTACTTGTATTTGCTTTCTCAAATATATATCGCTATGTATTTGGGATTGAAAGAAATAGTGAGCTGCTTGTAGTAATTGAATCAGTATGCGGTGTGATAAGAAAATTTTATACAAAATATATTTACGATATTATCGATTCTATTGGATTGGCTGCTTTTGTTGTGTTCGGTGTTATTGCAGCTTTAGAGGTAAGTGCAGATCCACTTATTTTATGGGGACCTATTTTGGCAATGGTAACGACATCTGGCGGAGGTATAATCTGCAATGTTTTACAGACTCGCAAATTTGATAAAACCATGAAAAATATGTTTACTGAAATATCAGCTTTGTGGGGATTTGTATTGAGTCTTTTACTATGCAATGTACCAGAGGATGCTATAGCAGATAGGATTATGATTGCAGTTCCTGTTACTGTAGTGGGTGCATTTCTTACACGTTGGTTGGTCTGTTATTTTAAAATCCCAAGCATCCACTTTTTATTTGTCAAGTGGGCTAAGTCAATGAAAAACAACAAGTAATCTTGTTGTTACTTTTAACATGATATATTTGCACAAAGTTTAACAATATTATTTCTTTGAGTTAAAATTTATAATTTTATCCACAATCGAATTTACATCATCGCTGATCGAAATATATTTTTTATATTCATGTCCTTTAGCTAACTCTTTAAGTAGTGGATATACGGGTTTTTCATTTATCCAGAAGTTACTGTTTAGAAAAATCATTGGACTTGCAATGGCAAAAGTTTTATAACGATTTTGACAGGCATCCTGAAATATTTCCTGGACAGTTCCAGCCATTCCCGGAGTAAATATGATTCCGCCTAATGCAATAGCAAGAAGCCCGGCTTCACGTATACTATTTGCAAAATATTTAGCTATTTTTGATGCAAATGGTGTAGGTGGTTCATGACCATAAAACCATGTTGGAATACCAAGGCTTTCTAATAATTTACCATTATATTTTTTAGGCGGATATTTTTTAATTACGTCAAAGGCTTTACTTAACCAATATTTGTTATTATAGACAGGTGCACTCGATAGTATTTTGATTGCATCATTCAACTCACTGTCATCATAAGCAGCAAACCATACTCCTAAATGTGTTGCTTCCATTGCACCGGGACCTCCTCCTGATACCATTAAATAACCTGAACGGGCAAGGTTTCTAGCTATTAGAGTTGATTTAAGATAATCTTGACTATCCCTATTAGTGCTATGCCCTCCCATTATTCCAACTATTTTATTAGGATTGCCAAAATCTTCGATAAAATTATTTAAAGCGTCTGTAATAGAGTGATCATGCAATCTGCGTGCTAAACTTTCAAGTACAGAATCTGGTTTTCCTTTTCCTGTTTTTAGGAAGTGTTGATAGATGATCCAGTCAGTAGTGTTTTTATATGACTCAGGTTTTTTTGGGTCAAAATTATCGAATAATGTTTCCAATCTGTATAAGTAATTACTGAATGTTTTATAAGGTAAACCTTTAATCTTAGGAAATTGTAAGCCGTTTGTATTTATAATTTTTAAAATAACTTCATCTGATAATGAACAGCCTAAGAAAATACTTCCGTTGAAATCGCAATTCATTAACTGCTCAGTGTAGGCTGTAAGATCTAATCCCTGAATAGCGATATTATTCCATGATCGGCCGGTTTTAAAATAAGCTTCAAATTCATCAATTGTTTCCAGTTCTCTCATTGAACTTAGTTCCTATTTTTATTTTTACACCATTCTTCTTAGGATTACTTTTAAAATATATTATATTTGAGCAAAACTAAATATCAACAAATTTTGATATTGGCTTTCTTATTGATGTTAAGATATTCTGAATTAACTCAACACTTAAAATTCAACATTTAATATTCTCACCCAGTGCGATAACTTAAAAATGGCTGTATATTATATAATAAAATTATATAAACGATAGCATTATCTATCAAATTTAAAGAGAGTTTTAAATTCAATGATATTTACAAATAGCTACTATGATACACCTAAAGATAAAAAAAGATGTTTATGGGATAGACTTTTTTTAAACACAAGATTTTACTTTTATTTTAGATACCTGCTTATTATATTCCAGGCTAATAAATTTGTAAAACAAGGCAAATTTGATACCGCTGAATATTGTAGAACTGCAGATAAGACATTTAAGCTTATAGAAAGCTGTGGTGGTAAAATACACATTAAAGGACTTGATAATATAAAGAATGTTGAAGGTCCTGTTATCTTTATCGGTAATCACATGAGTATATTAGAAACATTTATTTTGCCCGGTCTTATTATTCCATTCAAACCTGTTAGTTTTATCGTAAAAGAAAGCTTGATAAAACATTTTTTCTTCGGCGCTGTTATGAAAGCCACCAGGCCTATTTCTGTAACAAGAACAGATCCTAAAAAGGATTTCAAATCTGTAATGATCGGTGGGCAAAAACTTATAGGAGAAGGTCGTTCTATCATTGTTTTTCCACAAAGTACCCGCGGTAAGTTTATTGTTTCAGAATTTGGTTCTATTGGTGATAAACTTGCACAAAAGGCAGGCGTTCAAGTTATTCCTGTTGCACTAAAAACAGACTTTTGGAGTAATGGTACGGTTTTAAAAGATTTTGGACGTGTTTTTAGAAATAGAGATGTATATTTTGAATTCAATAAACCTATAGGTACTGATGTTGACAAGAAAGAACGTCATAAGATTATTACTGATTTTATTGGTTCAAAGCTTAAAGAATGGACTTCTTTATAATTATTTATCTGGATAATTTCTGCATTATTATTCCAATGCGCTAAAAGCTGTTTCAAATGCTGTATATTGATATTTTTTTAACTCATTAGGCTTTGCTGACAAACATTTTTTATATGCAGCAGAAATTGTTTGTGGTGCTATTAATCTAATTGCAGATTCTTCATATAATTGAATTATTCCTTCTAACTTGAATCCGACTGGTCCACCTGAAAAAGTTCCTTTTTTTCCTCTTTTTTTTATAGCTACAAGTGAAATATTATTTTTCTTGAAAAAAGTAAAAATTGTGTCACGGAAGCTTTTCACTTCGTCCTGATTTTCATCATTCGATAGTTTTATTTTTTTGGGTTCTGTATTTATATATGTAAATGATTCTCTTGTACCATTGAGAATAACAAGTCTGACCTCAGAACCTGACATCTCTATTCCGCAAACTATCATTGATTATCTCCGTATTGCACTTTGTGCAAATTATAAGGTTATCATGTTAAAAGTTTTTAATGATATTCTATACTATTAGCTTGTGTTTTGTCAGAAATTTATCGAATTGGTTGGCAAATTCATGTGCGTCTTTTTGACTAAATGGTGCCGGACCTTTAGTCTCTTCTCCATTATCACGAAGTTCCTGCATTAAATTGCGCATTGCTAGATAATTCTTGATATTAGCAGTAGTATAATGTTTCCCATGGTGATTAATTGCGTGTGCTTTTTTGGTTATAACACGGTCGGCAAGTGGAATATCTGATGTAATAACAAGATCACCTTCTACAACCATTTCAACAATACGGTCATCTGCCTCATCTGGACCAGAATTAACTATTATGCAGGATACATGTCTTGATTTACCAATATTGACACGTTTATTTGCTACTACGATTGTTGATATTTTTAGCCGTTCTATCGCACGCAGTAAAATAGGTTTAAGTACGTTAGGGAAAGCGTCAGCATCAATATAAAGTTTCATTCGCATATCTCTTGAACTCGTCCAACATCTCCACTGGTTAACCTAACTTTTATTCCATGTGGATGAGAAGGGGAATTTGTAAGGATATCTTTTACTATTCCCTCTGTTAATTTACCACTTCTCTGATCTTTTTTTAATACGATCTTAACTTCAAGACCCTGTTCTATATTTGATCTTTTTTGCCCGTTCATAAATAATATTCCTAATTGTTGTCCAAATAATTTTTTAGCAAAACGAATAGCTCGGTTACACTCAAAACTAGACCTGAGTAGTAACTAGATGTCTTTGGCTTAAATGTTACCGCACAAATAAATCTATTCAAACGGTTAAATTTTATCAATCTTAAATTGATTGATAATGCTTTTAAAAAAGAATTTTGTTGATGATTTTTAATTATTTAAT
>Ga0233431_1002758_pt1 | contig 23338 bp, 13 predicted proteins | sample SI_118_April2016_FD_179867 | JGI IMG/M metagenome (GOLD analysis project Ga0233431, IMG submission 179867) | Seawater microbial communities from Saanich Inlet, British Columbia, Canada - SI_118_April2016_200_MG | ecosystem: Environmental > Aquatic > Marine > Inlet | place: Canada: British... | reverse complement strand
GCTTTCTCTATCGCTGCTTTCTCTGCTGCTACTTTCTTATCTGCTGCTGCTTTCTCTATCGCTGCTTTCTCTGCTGCTACTTTCTTATCTGCTGCTGCTGCTTTCTCTATCGCTGCTTTCTCTGCTGCTGCTTTTTGTTCTGCTACTTTTTTATCTGCTGCTTTTTGTTCTGCTACTTTCTTATCTGCTACTTTCTTATCTGCTGCTTTTTGTTCTGCTGCTTTTTGTTCTGCTTGTTTTTTGGCTTCCTCTTCTTTTGCCTTTTGTTCTGCTGCTGCTTGTTTTTTCTTTTCCTCAACAGCTTTCTTATCTAATTGAGGTTGTGCTGGCGCAGGTTGTGGTGGTACAACTTTTGCTGCGGTACCTTCAGCAACAGCAGCTTTTTCGGCGGCGGCTTTTTCGGCTACTAATTCTTGTCTTTTTGTTTGAAGTTTTGGTTCAATTGAAGCTTTATCATATTGTTTAAAATCTTGTAATATATCATTTGCTATGGGGCTATCGGTAACTGCTTCTACGGTTCTTACAATAGAATATACGGTACAATTATCTGATTGTTGAAAAGGGGTAGTTTTACATCTTTCAGGGACTTCTTTACCTCTTAAAGCTTTTATTTTATTATTATGAAAGGTCCATTGTTCTCTATCTGTTGCAGTAATGCCATCACTTTCTCCATGTCCTACAGCAAGTTTAGGATTTTTATAAACTAAAATTTCTCTCTCTGCGCTTAATAGCCCGAATATCGTGGCATACATAGCTTTTTGATATGCTTCTGGGTCGTGTTTTAAGGCTTCAAATTCAGCAGTGTTTAGAGGTGTAGGGCGCGTATCTGTTTCATTAGTGAAATCTACAACAGACGCTCCTGATGGTAATGTTTTCATTCGGAATTGAGGAGTAATTTCTGTAGTAAAAATAGTCTTCCCCGTTGTAGCAGTTGCAAAGCTTTCCATTCCGCCACCTGCATCAACCTTTGTGAGAAAGTATCTATATCCTCCTGGAACACTGATATCTTTTTCTTTTCTTAAAAGTCTCATTGAGGAGTGTTGAGCCATTCCACCGCCCTGTAGTACAAGTGTATCTGTCTCAGAATGACCTTGTGCATCAGGAAAGAATCGAGGTTGCTGGAATTTTGGTTGATTATTGTTAGCTAGTGAAGTCATTCCTGGAGCTCCAATTCTTGGAGTTTCTAGATCAATAGCAGCACGTTGTCCCCCTTTAAGAAGTAACCCGACATCTTCTCTAATAAGAGCAGTACGTTGCGATTTATTAGCTTCATCTTGCATTTTGGGATAGATTTCTTTTAGATAAGAGACAAAATTAGCGTCTGCTTTTAATCCCCCAGTAAACAAGGTTTTTCCACTTTTTTGTTCTTGTTGGAGCATGGTTTTTTGCGCTGTTTCCAAATGCTTTTTGTCTTCGTCAGAAAGAAGATCAAGATTTTGTGCTTTATAGACTTGTAACATTATATCAACAGCACTTGTTGCTGCGTGCTCCCACCACCCACTTTCTTCGTTACGTAATAATTTTGCTGTTTGAGTGATTCTTGATTTTTCTGTTATAGAAGCCTCTTTTGCTTTATGCCCTCCTCTTACTGATACTGTGGCAGCTGTTGTTACTTGGACATTATCAAATCTACTTATTTTATCTAAAGCCTCATCAACCGCTGCTATTTGGTTATTAATTTCTTCTACTGATCTAGGAGAGGTTTCTTTTCTGAACTGTTTTTTCAACTCTCTTTGAGTATCTTTATTAATAGATACAGCGAATTTTTTTGTACTAGTACTACCATCCTGAAAAACAGATCCGTGTTGAAAATCACCTGCTGGAAGTTGTGAATCAAATTTTTGCTTAAAAGCCCTAGCAGAAGGCTCATCTTTAAAAAGATATTTACTTGTAGCCCCTTTTAAATTACGAACTCCTCCATGTGTGTTTTCAGCAATATCTACAACTCCTTGTTCTTTTAGCCAATCGAAATAGCCTTTTTGCTCAACTGAAACTTTAGTTTTTGTATCAGTTGTTGGCGAATGTGGACTAGGTTTTGGAGGTGATGGTGGTTTTGGACTTGCAGGGGATGGTTGATCAGGTAAATGTGGTGAAGGTTCTGCTTCAGCTAGCAACAACCCCTTACCATGATCGACACTTTTTCCTTGGTGTGCAACATGGAGACGTTTAAAACCGTTAGGGTTAACTTCAGGATTTTGTAGTTCCGAAATAGTAGAACAAGAAGCAGCAGCAGGATCCATAGATGCGGATAACATTTTTTCCCAATATTCATTTCCTGGATAGGAGTTTCCGTCCCATGCATATTGTGCAACTAATAGCTTATTTGGATCGCTTAATCTACTAGCAATATCTCTTTTTGAAGTGCGTAATTTTATGCCCTCTAAAGTTGCCATTTCTTCATCTGGTTTGCCTGGGAAATATGCAAAATCAATATCTGAAATATGTTTATATTTACGTTCTCCAATAACCTCCTGATAAGCTTGTATCATGAGCTCACTTTGTTTTGTTTTTTGAGGATTATCGCCGGGATTTGGATTTAATGCCCAAACTCCTATTCCAAGTCCTGAGGCGTGTACATGAGCTTGCTTTCCTTCTTCTTCTGCACGCCTATCTGCTTCTGCTAGAAATGGCTCTATGACAGCTTTCAATCTTTCTTTGTAAGCTTCAACGTTGAGGTACGTTGTGCCATTGCCATATACATCCCAATATTTACCACTTGTGTCTGCTCTCGCTTCTTCATGACTAGGAAAGCGACCGTCTGGTTGTTTATAAAGTTTTGCCCACAGTCCTAGTTCTTGAGCTTTCTGGGGATTAGCACTGGCTCCATATCCGTTTGCAGCAGTATTTTGTTGAGGAGTGATAACCATATGCTTATATTCCATAACTCCTTGTTGTGTACCGTCTGCATTAGTTCGTTTTTCAAATCTGGTACCTACACTTCCAACCAAAACTCCCCTTTCTTCAAACGATCCTGGAGAATCAGGTTGTCCTGCGTTGAATTTACCCCCTTTATTGATAAAGTGAGTAGGCGTAACCATGCTCATTAATGCAGATAACTGCATTTCGTCGTAAGATATATAATCTTTTAAAACCAGAGGAGGGGTTTCTTGGCCTGTACCAATGTGTTCAAAGCGTCCTTTACCTGCTGTTTTGCCATCGCGCAATAGATAATCATCAGCACTATTCATAAACATAAGGGGTCTTTTTGTGAGCAATCTATGGGTGAATTGTTCTACAGTCATCTTAGGGTGGGCTTCAGTACCATATAATTCCTTTTCTTTTGCAGTTCCGTGTTTCCTTTTATGGGTTAGGAAATCCTTTGCTAGGGATAAAAATCTCTCGTCAACAACAGGACAAGTAGCTTCAGCATGTTGGATTACTTCTCTTTGTTTTTTTGGGTCAGCTCCAGCAATTGCTTCAATTGAATTAGCTGTTACAGGTCTTCCATAGCTACTTTTACTCATAAAGAGGCCAGAAGCACCTTTTAGTTGCTCAAATTTTTGTCTTTCTGCAGCTGTTAGAGGGGTTGCTGCTGGCGAAGGTGGAGTAGGTTGTGGTGGTGTTGGAGCAGGTTGTGGTGGTACTGGAGCAGGTTGTGGTGAAGTAGGTGCTGAAATAGATCTTTTTTCGTATTGGGGATAAGCTTCCATATCAGTAACAGCATGCTTTAAAGCTCCTGTGTTTATTAGAGTAAATAGTTTCTCTGAGGAAGTATCAGTAGAAACTGGTGTTAATGTTCCACCGAAACTCTTTGTGAGCTTTCCATCTTTCATGAAGTATGATGTTTTTGGTCCGCCTACAAGACTATGTCCTTGTTTTACAGTATCTTGGATTTCAATATAAGGAGTTCCGTGAGAATCACTTATTCCGACAGTTATAATGCTCCCATCAGGTAAGGTACGTTCTCTTCCTCTTCCACGGTGAATGTTTTCATTAGCCCAAGCTAAGACCTCGTCTATTTGTGTTTGTTTAGATTCTTTGTATTTTTTTGTTTCAGTGAAAGCTTTTTCTAAATCACCTGCTTTTATTACAGCAGATAATTCTGAAGGTTGAGTAAAATCAACTATTTTTACTTTGCCTCCGTGATGTTCTACAACATCACCATTAGTTCGTTTGGTATACTGAAAAGTTTTTCCATCAGGTGTTTTTATAGTAATAAAGGATAGGTCGTTCTGTCGCTCTGCACTAAGGAATCGTGTAATAGTTATGGATTTCCCATCGCTTGTTTTATAATCTCTTGCAAAGCTAGAAGGAAAGCTTTTTGTCCAATCTAACAGTTCTCTTGCTTGTTCTTGGGGAGGCTTTGTTGGTGAAAGAGGTTTATAAGATTCAGGCGGTATATGTTTATGTTGTTTTTCTTGAAAGTCATTCTTTATAGTACTTAATGCCCAATTAGCATAGCCGCTAGATGCAACTGGCTTACCGTTTTCAGTTATATTTCCTTTTTTATCGACATGGACACTTATAGGTTTTCCATCTTTTGCTGTACTATTGATATAAAAGTTTCCAGTACCCTCGCTAATTCCATATTGGATTGGAGTACTTCCTTTTCTTGTGGATACATAATATCCTTGTTCTGGTATAGCAAGGGAAGCTTCTTTTGCAAAATCAAGGACAGTATAAGTTTGAACATGAGCTATGGCAGTTTGTAGTTCTGGTCCAGTAAGCTTAGGATTTACTGTTGTAACTGCTGGAAACATTTTATCTTGTTTCTGTCCAGGAAAACCAGGAACGTCTTCCTGTATTATTTTACCATCGAAACCAGTTAGTGTCCCCGGTTTTGGCGGAGATATTTTAGAAAGAAAGACATCTTTTCCGGTTTCCATGGTTTTAACTAATTCTCTTTTTTTAGCTTCTATTTGCTCTTGAGTTATTGTTTTTCCTCCAGCGGTTAAGTGTTTGCCTGCTTTCATTTCAGCGGCTAAATTTTCAGCTACCATATCGTGTATAACTCCAAGCTCACCAAGCCCTTCACCTCCGGCTCCAACGCTTGCTTCCTTGACTCCCCACATATTATCTGAGCTACTACTTTCAATTATACCTATTCCCAGTTCCTTTAATGCCAGAAGAGTTGTTGCATACTCTGCTGCTCTGTCCCCCCCCTTTCGGAGAAATTCTTCTTGAATATCATACATAACTTTTTGTTTTTCTCCGCTAAACCACCCAGCGGGAGTAAGTTGTTGTAATTCCGAGCTTCTAGTAAAAGTAGAAGCTGCTGCTCCTTCTAAGTTCCCTATGTAATCTACTACTGCTTGAGCATTTTGAAAAAAAGGAGGCTTTGGAGGAGGGCTCATATACATATTAGCCCTTATTAACACTTCATCTCTTTTCGCAGGATCTTGTATAGTTAAAAGAGTTTTTTGTTTTTGAAATTCTGTTTCGCGGTTATAATATGGTTTTGCGCCAGGAGGAACTGCAGGAGGATCTGTGTTAACAAACAATCCAGTTGCAAAATCTTTTTCATTCCTACAAAGTACACCATACTTTATATCTGTACCTTGTCGTGTTATAGCGTCATTAAATCGTTGTTCTGAATAAGAAGGCATTTTCTATATTGTAAAATTAAGCTATTTATTTAGATTTTAACAAAACACACTTAATAAATGGTTAACTCCAAGAACTAGCGCAACAAAAAGCTAAAGATTACTCTTGAAATTCAAAAATATTTTGAAGTAGTATTTTGTAGAACAGAGTTATTAGATGGTATGTGTTCGGGGGCCCATTTACACCTTTCTAATTAGCATTAAACTTACAACTCTGTATTCTGAAAATCCTCATAAACAGGAAAGGTTTTTCCGGCACACTCTTTTTTTGCTAAAGAGCAGTAATTCTCCTTACATAGCTCAAATGATTCTTCGCTTTTAATGCAACGGGGATTGTCCTCTATATATTCCTCGAAATTTATCTCTTTCTCATTTTTTGCTTTAGCATTTTCAATAACAGCATCCTTAAAACCTTCTGCCCTTAATTCAGCATCTGTCTTTTTTTGATTTATTTTTGCTATAACAGAATTAATCTGTATTTCTTCCTCTATCTCTTTGTTTGTATCTCCTATGTCATTACCAAAAAGATTAATAAATGAGAGAGAGGTGCTTTTTTTTATAGCATTAGCGACAGCTCTCGCTCCTGCAGCTCCTATGTTATTATAAGAAAGATCAATAGATGTGAGAGAGGTGCTTTGTGCAATAGCCTTAGCGAAAGCCTTTGCCCCTGCATCTCCTATTTGATTACTATGAAGATCAATAGATGTGAGAGAAGTGCTTTGTGCGATAGCCTCAGCTAGATCCTTTGCTCCCTCAGGTCCTATGTTATTATACCAAAGTTCAATAGATGTGAGAGAGGTGCTTTGTGCAATGGCCTCAGCGACTGCCTTTGCTCCTGCGTCTCCTAGTTGATTATTATGAAGATCAATAGATGTGAGAGAGGTGCTTTGTGCGATAGCTTCAGCTAGATCCTTTGCTCCCTCAGGTCCTATGTTATTATACCAAAGTTCAATAGATGTGAGAGAGGTGCTTTTTTTAATAGCTTTAGCGATTGCCTTTGCTCCTGCATCTCCTATTTGATTATTATGAAGATCAATAGATGTGAGAGAGGTGCTTTGTTTAATAGCCTTAGCTAAAGCCTTTGCTCCTGCATCTCCTATATTATTACGCCAAAGAGTAATAGATGTGAGAGAGGTGCTTTGTATGATAGCCTCAGCGATTGCCTTTACTCCTGCATCTCCTATTTGATTACCACTAAGATCAATGGATATGAGAGAAGTGCTTTGCGCAATAGCCTCAGCGACAGCCTTTGCTTCTGCATCTCCTATTTGATTACTATGAAGATTAATAGATGTGAGAGAGGTGCTTTGTGCAATGGCCTTAGCTAGATCTTTTGCTCCTGTATTTCCTATTTTATTATTATGAAGATTAATAGATGTGAGAGAGGTGCTTTGTGCAATAGCCTCAGCTAAGGCCTGTATGCTTGCATCTCCTATGTTATTGTGCCAAAGATCAATAGATGTGAGAGAGGTGCTTTGCGCAATAGCCTTAGCTAAATCCTTTGCTCCTGCGTTTCCTAGTTGATTAGCACCAAGATTAATAGATGTGAGAGAGGTGCTTTGTGCAATAGCCTCAGCTAAATCCTTTGCTCCTGCAGGTCCTATGTTATTATACCAAAGATTAATAGATGTGAGAGAGGTGCTTTGCGCAATGGCCTTAGCTAAATCCCTTGCTCCTGCATCTCCTATTTGATTATTATGAAGATCAATAGATGTGAGAGAGGTGCTTTGTATGATAGCCTCAGCGATTGCCTTTACTCCTGCATCTCCTATTTGATTACCACTAAGATCAATGGATATGAGAGAAGTGCTTTGTGCAATAGCTTCAGCTAAATCCTTTGCTTCTGCATCTCCTATGTTATTATACCGAAGAATAATTTTTGAATAACCTTGTTTTATTAGCTGTATTGCTTCTTGCAAGTTTGACATAGCTCCCCTTATTCAATTGAAAGTTATATGATACTTATAATTTTTTTCTCAATCAAAAAGTTTCTGTCGCATTTGTGAAAATAACAATTTTGTTTGTTCTATCGCATCTGTTAAGTCAGTCCCTAAATTTAGTTGAATTCTCAGATTAGTTGGTTTTATAACATCTAATCAAGTAATCTTAAGCCCCCCGAGCAATTTAGTTCTTGCTATTAGTAACTAATTGTGTTTATATGGTCCCAACGTGAGCATTTCGAAAAAAACATTTCTCATACTTTTTATTAGGTCTGTTCTGCCACGATTCATTCTACATTGGGTTAGTGGTGAAATAGCAATCCTGCTTTAACACTGCTGCACTTTATCATTTCATTAAATTAAAAGAGAATTAGAAAAAATGTCATTTATAAATTTACGATTACACCCCAAAATTTTACAGGCGATTGTAGCTTGTGGTTATAGCAAGCCAACACAAATTCAAATAAAAGCTATTCCAGCTGTATTAGATGGAAGAGATGTTGTTGCTTCGGCACAGACTGGCACTGGGAAGACAGCTGCTTATATATTACCAGCATTGCAACTTTTAACCACGGGCAAGTCTACAAAAAAACCCCGCATTCTAATTTTGTCGCCTACTCGTGAATTAACCATTCAAATCGCTAAAGTTATTGGAAATTATGGAAAATTCCTTCACGTTAATGTGGGAGAATTTACGGGGGGAGTTTCTTATAAAAGGCAACTTAAAGAATTATCAAGAGCTATGGATATCGTTGTAGCTACACCAGGCAGACTACTAGATCACATGGAGAACAAGCGCATTGACTTTTCAAATATCGAAATGTTAGTGCTTGATGAGGCGGATAGAATGCTGGATATGGGTTTTATTCACCCAATCAAGAAAATAGTTAAAGCTCTTCCTCAGAATCGTCAAACATTATTGTTCAGTGCAACAGCTGAGGATGGCCTGACATCATCAATAACGAATCTTTTAAAAAACCCCGTGAGAATAAATATTTCTAAAGAAAAAACTGACACAACTCTTATTAAGCAAGAGGTTTATTTTATAAATGGCGTTCAACAAAAGAAAAAGTTTCTAGAGAATCTTCTAATCGATAGAAACATTGAAAAAGCCATTATTTTTTCTTCTACTAAACACAACACCAAGAATTTAGCAACACAGCTTTGTGTTTCTGGTCATAAAGTGGGGGCAATGCATGGAGATTTAAAGCAAAATGTACGCAATAAAACTTTAAACAATTTTCGTGCAGGCAAGATTAAATATTTAGTTTCGACAGATATTGCGGCTCGTGGAATTGATGTTACAAACATAAGTCATGTTATTAATTATGATATACCAAAATTCTCTGAAGATTATGTGCATCGTATCGGGAGAACAGGTCGTGCGGGTAAGACTGGAGTTGCGATTTCATTGGCCTTACACAATGAAAAACAATATTTACAAAAGATTGAACGGTATATAGGAAGAAAATTAGCACAAACACAGCCTCAATTGCATTGCCAAAATAGATCAAATGCAACAGCGAGAACTGGCAGATAAAATGGCACAGGCCAAAGAACATCAATCTCATTGGAACAACTTTGTTGCACGAATAATAAATAGTCTGCTCTGTTAATTTTATTAAGCGGTTAACTCCAAGAACTAACGCAACAAAAAGCTAAAAAACAAAAGAGCTTTGAAGCGGCGTTTTGTAGAACGTTAGACTTGATTTGACAATGTCTTTTGTAAAACTCATAATAAAATTAACAAAATAAAAGAGGGAACTATGATTAATAAAAATTTAAAAGCAGAGCAGGGTATATTAATCGGAATTGATAAGAACCAAAATTATTATATAGCAGACGGATACAAACATGTTGTGCTATTTGCTCCAGCTGGTTGTGGCAAAGGTGTTGGCTTTGTCGTGCCTAATCTTCTGTTTTGGCAAGAATCAGCCATTGTACACGATATAGGATTAGAGAATCATCAGATAACAAGCGGATGGAGGGCTTCTCAAGGACATGATATTTTTATTTGGAATCCATTAAATTGTAAAACACATCGTTATAATCCTCTCGATTGGGTTGATGAAAAGCCTGATCAAATGTTTGAAGATGTTCAAAAAATAGCATATTTATTAATTGATGAAAAAAATTTCTGGGACAATGAAGCAAGAAGGTTATTTGTTGGTATTGTGCTTTATCTGATGTCTGATCCAAAAAAGAAAAGGTCCTTTGGTGAGGTTGCAAAACTTCTTATGAAAGATTTAGTAGGAGAATTATCCGCAGGGCTCAAAAAAAACAAAACCCATCCCACAGGCTCTATGTATATTAAAGCCTTTTTAAACAAACAAGAAACAGAACGTTCAGGAATTATTTCAACGCTTGGTTCATATCTGGAACTTTGGACAAATCCCTTAGTAGACAATGCGACATCCACATCCGATTTTAATATAATGGATTTTAAAAAGAAAAAAACTACGCTTTATGTGGGATTAGACAAAAATAATATAACAAGGCTTCAGCCCGTTATGCGATTTTTTTATCAGCATGCTGTAGAACTCTTAACTCGCAAAGTGCCTGATGAAAAAAAAGAGCCACAAGGAGTCTTGTTTTTTATGGATGAATTCCCAACCCTTGGTAAAATGGATATGCTTTTAAATGGACTGTCCTATTTCAGACAATATCGTGTCAAATTGTTTTTATTAGTTCAAAATATACAACAGATAAAAAGCACTTATGGAGAAAATGGTACAAATGCTATTCTATTAAATTCTTCATTTAAAATTTCAGTTGGTGCTAAAGATTACGAAACCACTAAGCTGTTATCTCAATTATGTATTGACCAAACCCAAAAAAATGAACTTTTCTCTTGGCAAGAGATTTTTACTTTGCCAAAAAATGAACAATTAATATTGGAAGAATATCAGCAACCCATTCGTTCAAAGAGGGTTGTCTATTATAAAGACCCGGCATTTAATAAAAAAATAATGGATCCGACCACTATAAAATTTAAAACGGAAGTTTGTCCTAAAAAATAGGTTATGATGCTGTCTTGCGAATCAACAAGAAATATCATTGAAGCAGCATTTTTGTTGACAAAGTTACTAGATGGTATGCACTCGGGGAGCCATGCAAGCTAACTTACAAGGTATTATATTTATCTGCTTTCAACAAGAAAAGCTATATTTTTAACTTACAATAGGTTACATTAAAGTGTCAAAAATATTTTGAAGTAGTATTGTTAATAAAATTATTAGATGGCACGTATTCGTGGAGCCATTCAAAATTAAAGAGCTTTTAATCTAAAATGGCAAAGAAAAAAAAGATAGGATTAATGTTAATAATTTCATCTCCTTCTGGAGCTGGAAAAACTACATTGACTAAGGCTTTGATCAAAGCAGATCCAAACACAAAACTTTCAATATCTGTCACAACCCGTTCTCCAAGAGGCAATGAAGTTGACGGTAAAGACTATCACTTTATTACTGAAAAAAAATACAATGAATTGAAAAAAGCAAAAATGCTACTAGAGAGCGCTGAAGTTTTTGGATATCACTATGGAACGCCAAAGAAAGATACAGAAGATACCATTAGCAAGGGCAGGGACATGGTATACGATATTGATTGGCAGGGAGCTGTGCAATTAATGCAAAATTGTCGCAAAGACGTGGTGAGTATATTTATTATGCCTCCTTCGGTAGAAATACTTGAACAGAGATTGAGAAACAGAGCAACAGATGATGAAAGTACGATAGAGCGTAGGCTGGCAGGATCAAAAATAGAGATGTCAAAAAGTCATTATTATGATTATATTCTAACCAACTATGAAATTGAAGATGCCCTAAAGCAAATTCAGGAGATATTAAATAAAGAAAGACAAAAAAGATTATAACTTCTTTGAAGTATTTAAGTTGAAAATTGTCGCAATGTACACTATATATAATAATAGAAACTATTAAAAATAGAGGCTTAAAGATGGTAGATTACATTAGACGTAGCACAGAACACGCTAGCTCAGCAACTTATGACAGAGACTTACGTGAATACATGATCAAAGTGTTCAATTATATGTGCGGCGCATTAGTTGTAACGGGGCTTGTATCCTTTTTGGTGTTATCAACATCTATAAAAGATATATTTTTTGTTCAAACAGCAAGTGGCGGGGGACTATCAACATTAGGAACGATATTTACCTTTGCGCCATTGGTATTTGTCCTTTTCTTTGCGTATAAAATACAGACCATGAGGGCAGAAACAGCAAAACTAATGCTGTGGATATATTCAACTCTTATGGGGATATCATTGTCTCCTATATTTCTATTATACACAGGCGAAAGTATAGCTAGGGTATTCTTTATCAGTGCCTCAGTTTTTGCATCGATGAGTATTTATGGCTATACAACTAAAAGAGATCTAACTAACTTTGGATCATTCCTAATCATGGGATTAATAGGAGTACTCATTGCATCAATTGTAAACATGTTCATGCAGAGTTCAGCAATAAATTTTATTACTTCAATACTCATGGTGTTGATCTTTACGGGCCTTACAGCTTATGATGTACAGAAAATCAAGCATATTTATGATGTAACGCCTAAAGGAGAGGTACAAGAAAAAGCAGCGGTGATGGGTGCTTTATCTCTGTATTTAGACTTCATCAACCTGTTTCTATCGCTACTTCGTTTGTTTGGAAACAGAAGAGGCTAACTTGCTCTTCGTCTTTTTAGCATTGGGCGTTGTCATATATCGGGATTCGCAGTGCTTACGTACAAGAGTACGCTGTGCTTGCTCACCACTCATATTCCTAGCCACTACTAAAAATACTTCGAGCAACAATACTACTTACTTTTTAGCATTTTGGAGCTGTCGTATATCGGGATTCGCAGTGCTCACGTACAAGAGTACGCTGTGCTTGCTCACCACTCACATTCCTAGCCACTACTAAAAATACTTTGAGCAAACACACAATATAAAGTTAATACTTTTTTAAGCTTTGTTATGTAGAATATTATAGTAACAAGAAAAGGTGAAAAAATGCCAGATCACACGTTGTTTCCACTAATTGATGTTATAGCTAGTATACCACCAGCGGTGCTTGCGCCGGTTTTTGATGCAGCATCAGAAGACTCTGGAGTTCCAAGCTTACAAGATATAGCAACATATCTAGGGGAACACAAAACTTGGGCCGGGTGGCAGCTATCAGGACAGTTACCAGGAGCGGGATGGAAACTATGGGGGCAAACAGGAGGAATAACGAGTCAATTTGGTGCAATAGCTGAAGCCTTAACTGAGGAAAAAGCAAGTACAGCAAGTAAAACTGCAACGTCGCAAATTGTGCTTGATCTTTTTGGTGATCCTAGAATAACAGATGTATTTGATGACCGAGAAAAACGCGCTAATTTTGCTGGGACACTAGTACTGGCTTTAAGAACTGAAAGTAAAGCAGTAACCCAAGAAGATGCGATACAACTAGTACAAGCATTATCTGCAACTTTAAAAGCTGTCCGAGAATCGGAATCTTTCCAAGTTGTGCAGCAAACATTAGACTCTTCAATAAAAGCTCCAACTGAGCGAATAGCGGTTTTGGAAGAGGAACGTCAAAAAGTATATGATGCGCAGCGCTATAAAGTGAGCAAATGGATGTGGAGTGATGCGGGAGATGCTGAGAAAGAAAAACAAACACAAGAAATAGATAAAAAAATTAACTATCAAAAAAGAATAATAGAAAAAGCCCAAAGAGGAGCTATTGCGCAGTTAACTGGAGAATTACCAAAAGAAATTGCTAAACAGGAATTGACAGGGAAGGGCGATTTAGCTAAATCAGTAGAACTTTTGCTTACGCTACCTTTTGAAGCATTACTTGGACAGGAAGAATCAAAATTACTTACTGCCTTGGTAGGTAAATCAGTGTCTCCAGCTAAAAGCGACAAAGAAGCTACCATTGCCAAGATAAAAAAATTAGGTATGGATGTAATACATCCAGGTGTGCCTATGAGAACAGAGCCACCTGATAATAAACCAAGGTTAGATTTACAAGCTAATTTTAGAGAAGGAGTGAAAAGAGATGTGCAAGAGAAGGGCGCGCAAATAATACGTGACAAGGAACAAACAATATTGTGGTGGGCTTGGTTTAACGATCTACCATTAAACGGTCTCAAGTTTGATAGTGCACATGTAGAAGGGTTTCATTTTGTTGATTGTAAAATGGATGGTGTGTCCTTCAAGGACGCGGTCTTAAAGACATGTGATTTCAAAGGCACTGAATTTACTGGTTCTGTAGATTTTTCTGACGCAATAATTGATCGTGCAACGTTTGAATCGATGTTGCCTGCCCTTAAACAAGCAAAAGCGAATGGAATATCAGTAAACTTTAAGGGTGCACTAATAGAAGGAAATTTAGCAGGTCTTGATTTAAGAGGCATAGACATTGAGGGAGCGAAACTTCTTACAGTCGACAGTAGTATAAATGTAAAAGGAACTACAGTTGATCCAGAAAGTTTAAAAACGTTTGAAGGATCTCTTAATAGAGCATCTGAACAAGGTGCGTTAGTAGGAACAGTAGAAGTAAAAAAGCCATCTGTTTATAGAAGTGAGGTATTAGATAGAAGAGTTACTTATTCAGTTATGGCGCAAATAGATGCTACAGCAAAATGGCATGGTGAATTAACTCCTGAAGTTAGAAAAGCAATAGAAGAAAAGGTGTATGATAGCATTAAGTCCAAGTCTCCAGAAGACAAACAAGCTTGGCGTGAAGTACTTGCAGGATCGCCTGATAAGGTTTTAGAATTTATTGAAGCTCCGTTAGATCCTTCACAAAATCCGCCGGTAGAACTAGGAGCTGATTTTGTAAAGGGTTGTTTAGATAAATTTGAGCAAGAGGAAATTTTTAAAGACAAACAAGAAGAAGTAAAAGAAAAAGCTGCAGCTGCAGTTGTTGCAGGTCCCGTTACCGATACACCAGCAAAGTCAACTGAAGGGGGCGCGTTGCATGATTTGAGTAAAGTATTTTCTGAAGCTCCAAAACTTGCTAAGCCAGTAATGCAATTTTTAATAGGCGACACAACAAAACCTCCTACTAAAATGGGGGGTTTATTAGTAAAATTAGCTGAGCGATATCTTTTTTCTAAAGAGGCTATGCAAGAAATGGGTCTTAAGCAAGGTTTGCAAGTAAAAACCGTCGGAGAATGTTTTAGTTTTGTTGCTACAGTTGGAATAGCAAAACTTCCAACCGTTATAGGGTTAATAAAGAGAGTGGCTTCAATAGGGCAAGCAACAGCAACCGTTGAAGGTTTGAAAGGAATAGTAACAGCAAAAACCCTTGGAAATGCTTCTGGAGTTTTAAAAACATTCCTAGCGCAAGGAGAAGCTCAGCAAGAAAAAATTAAAAAGAAAGGTACTTGGGTTGAGAGAGACGCTGAGCGTAAGCAAGGGGGCGAAAGTCCTCCCGCGGCTTCAATACCATGCAGGTAAAAAGGAGAAGAGCTCTTTCTTCTTTTGTTATTCCTTAACTACATAGATCTTCTTGAGTTACTTTATCAGTGGCTTTAACGACTTTAAATAAATAGTCTTTTAAATACTTACCAGTGATACTGTTTTTATTTTTTGCAACTTCATAAGGGGTACCTGTAGCTACTATTTTTCCGCCTTTATTTCCGCCACCTGGTCCGATGTCAATGATGTAATCTGCGGTTTTAATTACGTCTAAATTATGCTCGATTACTATTACAGTATTGCCCATCTCTACTAATCTATATAATACCTTCAATAATTTACTGATATCATCTATATGTAATCCCGTGGTTGGTTCGTCGAGAATATATAGAGTTTTCCCGGTTGAATGACGAGATAGTTCTTTTGCAAGCTTCACGCGCTGCGCCTCTCCACCAGATAAAGTAGTAGCTGATTGTCCTATTTTTATATAGCCGAGACCTACTGCTTGCAGAGCGCTTATTTTCTCTTTTATTGTGGGAATTTCTTCAAAAAATTTATGTGCATCATCTACAGTCATATTCAAGACATCTGCAATAGACTTATTGTTATATTGGATTTCTAAAGTTTCCTTGTTATATCGTTTTCCTCCACATTCTTCACAATCTATATAAATATCAGGTAGAAAATGCATTTCAATTTTAATTAATCCATCGCCCTGACAAGTTTCGCATCTTCCTCCTTTTACATTAAAAGAGAAACGCGATGTTTTATAGCCACGTGCTTTTGATTTTGGTAGACCAGCAAACCAATCTCTTATTGGATTAAATACACCTGTGTATGTTGCTGGGTTAGAGCGAGGCGTTCTACCAATAGGAGACTGATTGATATTTATTATCTTATCTAAGTATTCAACCCCCAACATCTGACTGTAATGAAAAATGATTTCGGAACTTTGCCCTAATTTTTGTGCCGCTGCTTTATATAGAGTATTAATTAATAGGCTTGATTTACCACTGCCCGAAACCCCAGTTACGCACGTGAATGTGCCTAGGGGAATGTCTATATTTACATTTTGTAGATTGTTTAATGTTGCGCCTTTCAGTTGTAGATATTTTCCTGGATGTCCTTTTCTAAAGGCTGTGGGGACAGGAATATATTTTTTTCTGCTTAGATATTGTCCTGTGATACTTTGTTCAGTCTGCATAATTTGTTCTTTAGATCCCTGAGCAATGAGATAACCACCCTTTATACCCGCTCCAGGGCCAATATCTACAATATGATCGGCTGCAAGCATTGTTTCTTCATCATGCTCTACAACTATTACAGAGTTACCTATTTTGCTTAAATGAATTAAGCTTTGTATGAGTTTCCCGTTATCGCTCTGATGTAATCCAATAGAGGGTTCGTCAAGCACATACAACACGCCGCTAAGTCCAGATCCTATTTGCGAAGCAAGCCTGATTCTTTGATTTTCCCCGCCAGATAAAGTTCCAGTATTACGAGCTAGAGTTAAGTAATCCAACCCTACATTTACTAAAAATTGTAAGCGATTTTTTACTTCTTTAATAATTTTTTCAGCAATATTATTTTGTGCAACAGTTAAATGGTTAGGGAGGTTTTCAAACCAACTTAGAGATTCTTTGATTGTATATTTAGAGATTTCCCCTATATGTTTGTTGTTAATTTTGATGCATAGTGATTCTGGCTTTAATCTGTAGCCATTGCAATTATCACAAGGCTTCATTGACTGGAACTTATGTAGGTTTTCATGCGTCCATGTTAATGAAGGATCTGTTATCTTTTTTTCGAGATTTTGAATTATTCCCTCAAATTGCTGTGTTACAGTTTTTACATATATACCATCAATATATTTTATTTCTATTTCCTCATCCCCTGATCCATAAAGAATTATATCACGAATGTTTTCAGGTAGTTTTTCAAATGGCCAATCAAGATTAAATTTAAAGTGTCGACTTAAAGCTTTTAGGGTATCTAGTTGAAAACGAGAGTTTACAGATTTCCATGGTGCTATTGCGCCTTCATTTAAGGAAAGCTTGGTATTGGGTATTATTAATCGTTCATCAAAATGCAGCTTGGTCCCAAGTCCTTCACACGAAGGGCATGCTCCAAATGGACTATTAAAAGAAAAGTTGCGTGGTTCTATTTCGTCAAGTTGAAAATTCGATATATGGCAAGCAAATTTCTCAGAAAAAATTAATACAGCATTATTTTTATCTTTATTATTCAAAACTTCTATTTTTACAGTGCCATTCCCATATTTTAAAGCGGTTTCAATGTTTTCAATAAAATTGTTATCAGGTTCATTATTAATAACTAGTTCAGCAACTACTAAATCAATACTGTGTTTTTTGTTTTTATCTATTTTTGGTAAATCATCAAAGTCATATATTATATTATCTAGTTTTATTTTTTTGAACCCTTGCTTATGAAACGTAGCTAGTTCCTTGCAATGCTCACCTTTTCCTCCTTTTACTATTGGAGAAAGCACATAAATTTTTGTACCGTTCTCTAAATTTTGTATTTTCTCAATTATTTGTGAAGCCGATTGTTTTTCTATAAGTTTTCCAGTCACGGGTGAATATGGAATACCTACTCTTGCATAAAGTAAGCGTAGATAATCATATATCTCAGTTATAGTACCAATTGTTGATCTGGGGTTCTTAGAGGCAGCTTTTTGATCAATTGCGATAGCCGGGGATAAACCAGTTATAGATTCAACCTCTGGCTTACCATGCATATGTAGAAATTGTCTTGCGTAGGCGGATAAGCTTTCCACGTATCTTCTACGTCCTTCGGCATATAAGGTATCAAACGCCAAAGATGATTTTCCAGATCCGCTTAATCCGGTTATAACTACTAGCTTATTTTTAGGGATGTTAACATTAATATTCTTTAAATTATGTTCCTTTGCTCCCACAATTTCTATCATATCGATCATTTATCGCTTTTTTTTGGTTTTAAGTTTGTAAAAAGTTATTTTGCAAGTATTATATAGAGTAATTACTTTAGTGTAAATTTAATTATTAAATAAGGGGATAGAGATCATGGCAGGTAATTTAAATAAAGTGCAGCTTTTAGGCAATGTTGGGAAGGATCCTGAAATTAGAACAACGCAAGATGGTAAGGAGATTGCTAATATCGTATTGGCTACCTCTGATTCTTGGCGCGATAAAAATACCGGGGAGAAGCGTGAAAAAACTGAATGGCATAGAATAGTGATTTTCTCTGATGGATTAATTAACGTTATTAAAAATTACGTAAAAAAAGGCACGAAATTATATATAGAAGGCGCGCTACAAACACGTAAATGGGTTGATAGCAATAATCAAGAAAAATATACAACAGAAATTGTTCTGCAGGGATTTAACTCTACTCTCCTTCTTTTAGACAGCAGAGCAGCTGCTACTAGCAACCAATCTTTTACAGGGATGCCTGAAAAAATAGTTTCAAAAACTGAAACGAACGCGCTTGCAGAGGAGTTAGACGACGAGATTCCCTTTTAACTTTTGCTCTTCGTCTTTTTAGCATTGGCGTTGTCATATATCGGGATTCGCAGTGCTCACGTACAAGAATACGCTGCGCTTGCTCACCACCCATATTCCTAGCCATTACTAAAAATACTTCGAGCAACAACACTACTTACTTTTTAGCATTGGCGTTGTCATATATCGGGATTCGCAGTGCTCACGTACAAGAATACGCTGTGCTTGCTCACCACTCATATTCCTAGCCATTACTAAAAATACTTCGAGCAACAACACTACTTACTTTTTAGCATTGGCGTTGTCATATATCGGGGTTCGCAGTGCTCACGTACAAGAATACGCTGTGCTTGCTCACCACTCATATTCCTAGCCACTACTAAAAATACTTTGAGCAACTATAATTAACAAGGAATATCTTCGTGATGCTCTTCTACACCATAGCATACTCCTAGACAATGAGGAGGTGCATCAGCAGGTGAACATGTATGTTGAGATGTCTCATTACTCTCGCTAGCAACATAAAGAGCCACTTCACCCGCTTTTTCGTATTGCTCCATAGCTTGTTCAAAACACTTGAAAGCTAAATCAAGATCAGTATGTTCAGATTTTGCAACTTCATAGTGGCCAGAATCATACATAGCTTTTGCATAATAAAAAAAATCTATTTTAGATACCTCGTAGCAGTTAGAGTCATACACAGCTTTTATAAAAAAATTAGTTTCGCAAGGAGTTAAAAGACCAAGTTTGACAATAGTATACTCCAGTGCATAGTTAAGGTAGTCTGTTATAGGGTTTGTAATCGCATCCTCTTTCATCGCTGTTTTATAGATTTCAGCTGCAAGTAGGGATATAGTGAAAAAAGGGCAAAATATCAGGATAAAAAGTGGAAAAAACACCCCGGCAAAAACCGGTAGTGACTCGTTTGACGCTGGCATGTCCATTTCTAAACATTTTCCGTTTTCCTTAAAGAATTTTAAACCCATATTAGATTACCTCACTGATTACAAGTTGCGATTCTTAGATAATAAAGTATGCGCCAGTAGCAATCAACCTTTTACAGAAATGTCTGAAAAAATAGTTTCAAAAACCGAAACGAATGCACCTGTAGAGGAGTCAGTGGACGAGATTAGCTTACAGCATCTGTTGATTTTTTAGAGGAATTTTGAGCGTAGTTTTCAATCGCGTTAGATTGCAAGACAATAAGCTTTTCAATAGCTTGTGAAGAAAGGTCAAGCATATCACTAAACTGTTCACGAGTAAATGGAGCGCCTTCGGCAGTTGATTGAAGCTCAACTAATTTACCATCAATAGTCATAACAAAATTGGCATCTACCTCTGCCCGCGAATCTTCAGCGTAATCTAGATCAACAAGTGCCTGGTCATTTAATATACCACATGAAATAGCAGCAATTTGATTGATGATCGGGTTGTTTTTAATTTTTTTACTGGCGATTAAATGATTAATTGCTGTAACTAGCGCAACGTATCCCCCAGTAATAGCAGCAGTCCTTGTTCCTCCATCTGCTTGTAATACATCACAATCGATAATAATCTGCCTCTCGCCAAGCTTCTTTAGGTCAACAACGGACCTAAGCGACCTACCAATAAGCCTTTGAATTTCTTGCGTTCTACCATTTTGTTGGCGTGAAGACGCTTCTCGTCTCATTCTGCTATGAGTAGAGCGTGGTATCATCCCGTATTCAGCGGTAATCCAACCTTTACCTTTTCCTCTAAGAAAAGGTGGAACGCTTTCATCTACTGAAGCTGTGCAAATAATATGAGTATGGCCAAATTTTACCAAGCATGAACCTTCAGCATAGGGGTTATAATTTACTTTAATAGTAACGTCCCGTACTTCGTTTGCTTTTCTTTCTAAAAATCTTCTAATGGTCATTTGTAAAATTCCTCTTGAAAACTCTGTAAATGTTATTAAATATATATACATACTTACAATAATAAAAAATTATGACAAAACAAGAAAAAAAAGAAGAAGCTATAGCTAAAATTTTAGAAAAAGCTCAAGAAGCTCAAGGTGTTTCCAAGCATATTGATGAAATCAATAAATTAAAGAAGCAAATTACTGAGTTAAATGACAAGTCTTTGAGGTCGATGGCCGAAACCGAAAACATTAGGAAGAGATCAGAAAAAGAAATAGAAGATGCGCGAAAATTTGCCTTATCTGATTTTATAAAAGATCTAATTAACGTAGTGGAGAACCTGTATAGATCCACTGATCATGTTACAGAAGAACAAAAAAAGAACGAAGAGATAAACAAGATCTTTGAAGGGGTTCAAATGACCCAAAGCGAATTAATAAAAGTTATGGAAAAATACGGAGTAGAACGTATAGCTCCCAAAATAGGTGATGAATTTGATCATAATTTCCATCAAGCCATCTCAACTCTTAAGGATAACAAGCATCCTGCAAATACTATCATTAACATCATCCAAGCTGGTTATATTTTAAAAGGTAGACTGATTAGACCTGCTTTAGTTGTTGTGAGTAGTAAGTAGTTAGATATAAGGTTAAGTTTACTGCTTTGATATAAAAATACGCGGATATGAAATTTTACCCGCGTATCTTATAATGTGTTGAAGGGCTATTTTTTATCACTCGCCATCAGGAGTATCTACAGAAGCGTTTATACCGCTTAAATTTCCAGCATAAATTATATTAACACCTGGACAGTGGTTAAAGAGAGCTATACCGAAGCTGTTACCTTCTAATAGCTCTAAGCAATATTCTCGATGCTCTTTTCCCCAACATTCGTTTTGTATATCTTCTCGGAATGTCTTATAGGGCTCACCATTAGGATCATAAGCGGTTACATATACCATTTGTTTGCATTCTAAAAGTGTTTCATCTAACCATAAGGATATTTTATTTAATTCTTTGTGCTGAGGCGATGCAAATATCGTTCTTAGCATATCTCCGAGATTATCGTGTTCTGAAGCGCCTGATTCTTTTAAAAAAGAACATGCGCTCTTAAATTCTTCGGATGATGTTATTTCGGGGACTTTACCATACCTACAAGCGTCATATCCTTGTAATAAAGTTAGTAGTTCTTGCTGAGATATTATATTTGTATTGTTAGCCATAGTTTACTCCTAATTAGATTTAATGAGATAATAAATACAGTGTTTATTTTTCTTGAGCAAGTGAAAAGCCTAATTTGCCATTGAATAGGTAGAGGTTTTCGGATTTGACGAACTCTAACCCATTTTTATTGAGCTTATCAAGCAGATAAATTATCTCTGTATGCGAAGTGATTTTCTCTTTATTATTCGGAACAAAGCGCAGGCGCCAATGATCGCTATGAATTTCTCTATTGAGATTTTCATACCCCGGCCAAATCTTTAGCCCCTTAACAGAAATTAATTGCAAGCGTAATTCTTTATCAGCAATTGTAGTTACTTTATTTGCTACTTCTTCTGGAGAACTGGAAAGTAAGTTAATGAATATATCGATTCCGACCAATTGCTTTTTTTCTTTCGTGGAAATTGAAACAGAGGCTGGCTTTGTTTTTTTTACAGATTTTTGTAATTTATATGCTACAGGCTGTAGCTTTTTTGGTTTCTGGCCAAGCCTTGCTACTATTGCCTGTGCAAATTCCTGAGTTCCTAGCTTTTTTGTGCTAATGTTTTTTAGGTAAATGTCTTTTGTATGCATGCCATCTTCTATGGTTTTAAGCAATGCATTTTCAATTAAAGCAGCAATTTCAGGTTGTCCAATATGAGATAGCATCATAATAGCGGCATTTAGCAAACCAGAAGGATTTGCTGTATTTTGTTCAGCGAGATTTGGAGCAGAGCCGTGAATAGCTTCAAACATAGCATGAGTTTTACCAATGCTTGCTGATCCTATCATGCCAACAGAGCCAGATATTTCAGCAGCAATATTAGATAAAATATCTCCATATAAATTTTCCGTTACTATTACATCAAACTCTTCTGGACGACTGGTGACCCTTGCTATTCCTGTATCAACTATATAATAGTCATTTTCAATGTTTGGGTATTTGGTTGCAATTTCATCAAATACCTTGCGAAACAATCCGTCAGTAAATTTCAAGATATTATCCTTTGACATGCACGTAACTTTCTTACGATTATTTTTTACTGCGTAATCAAAAGCATATCTAATGACGTTCTCGCACCCAACCCTTGTGATCAACTTGATGGCATGATATGCATTATGAGTTTGGCGGTATTCAATGCCAGCAGATAAATCTTCTTCGTTATCCCTTATCACTACTATATCCATAGAAGGGTGATGTGTTTTTACATATGGATGAAAGGTTTTGACGGCGCATACATTAGAATATAGTCCTAATAATTTCCTGACAGTAAGATTGAAGCTCTTATACTCATTTCCTTGAGGAGTAGTAATGGGTGCCTTCAAGAATACTTTGTTTTTTGATATTGTTTCCCATGCTCCTGAAGAGATACCGGATGTAAATCCTTGTTTATATAAGCGTTCTCCTATCTCAACTGTTTGAATATTTATTCGTGCTTTTGCTTCTTTTAATATCAGCAACACCGCATCCATTAGCTCTGGGCCAATCCCATCACCATATGCAACCGTAATACTAGTAGCTTCTGCCATATTCTTTCTTGTTATTTTTTAATAAAGATAGATTACTATATCGACCGAACAATGCAATGATTTTATGGTGTTGAAATTTAGCTTGACATCAAAGAAAAATAAAGTATTCAGGACTTTCTCATTTTACAACAACAAATAAAAATACTATTGTCAATAGTGGCTAATTTAGTTTAAATTTTTCTATGAATTTTATTAAACAATCTATGAAATATTATGAAAGTAACAAGTCAATTATACGGTCAATTTCTTCTAAGCAGTCAGATCAACTATACAGGGACATATTTAGCTGATCATGTAGAAGGATTGGATCATAACAGCATTTATCGTTAT
>Ga0233431_1002754_pt1 | contig 23390 bp, 27 predicted proteins | sample SI_118_April2016_FD_179867 | JGI IMG/M metagenome (GOLD analysis project Ga0233431, IMG submission 179867) | Seawater microbial communities from Saanich Inlet, British Columbia, Canada - SI_118_April2016_200_MG | ecosystem: Environmental > Aquatic > Marine > Inlet | place: Canada: British... | reverse complement strand
GGGGAACAAAGAGATTTCTGTGATACCTAACTGATTAATTTCTTTTAATTGTGATTTCCAATGATCCTTTTTTCTTTGTGAAGCTGTACAAGTAACCCCTACAAAAATTCTTTCAGAAAATGATTTCATTTTGATCTTGACAATTCAATAGAAGAATTGTTATTATCAAGTATATAAACATCCACAGAAGCATTACAAAATGTTTTAATCAAACTTTTAGCATCTTTAATTAAATCATTAATTACCTTTTGAGAAGTTGGAGGTAAAGCTAAAAAGTTTCCCAATACTTTATTAGTTGTAGCGGTTACTTTATTATACGGGTTTTTCCAATGATCAAACTTCACCCCAATAACTCGTTTCTCATCACCATAAAATAAATTATTTTTCTCTAATTTATTTAACCATTTGATTTTTTCTTTACCGTTAGCTAAAGAAAATTTTAAATCACCTTCAATCTTATCAAAATCGTCAAGTGCATAAGGAACAATATGTTTTAAAGAAAGGTAACGAAAAATGTTAGAAATTACATTATTAGTACTAACCCTCTTTTTTTTCAAAACATTTTGTAACAGTTTTTCAACAGAAGTATGATAATGTTTAGCGTTCCGACCAAAATCTGCTTTAGCAACATTTAATGGAGAAATCAAATAATGCGTTTTAATAGTATCTTTATTGAAAGTTAAACGTGTATAAGTTTCAATATCTTTTAATAGTAATTTAGATTCTTTTAACTGAGATTTATTATCAAAATCTTTAATTTTAAACAAAATAATTTTTAGTTTAGCAAACTTTCTGAAAACTTTCTTATTTATACTTATAATCATTTTTTCTTAGAATAATGTCGTTTTAAACTTTTTTGATGAAATAATCCTTCAATAGAACGATAAATTCTTCTTAACAAACCTTTCTTTTCTTTTGATGATCTCACATCATAATGTATATTTAAATTGTCAAGATCGTAACGGATATCTCTTAAAATTTGAACTTTTTTATGTTCATAATATAACCTTGAGATAATAAAAATTAAGTATAATCCAAAGATTCCGCCCACCATTAAACTTAGCTTACCTATTAGTGGCTGTAAGGTGTGACTAAGAAGATCTACAATTTGACCACTTTCAACATTTATTGCTTGCGCTGCAAATTCTTGTACAGCTGCTTGTTCTATCGGTACTGTCATCTTTTTTAAAGAAAATGAATACTTTTTAGTTTTTATATGTTTCGTTTAATATTCTTCATCGCCAAATAACTTATCATGAAGTTCAGAAGTTTCTTCAGGTTTATCTACAGGAGGTTGAGGTTCATCATAACCTCTTAGTATTGCAGTATCGTTGCTATTAGGTAAGAAAGTGAAGGAATCAAAACTCTTTATCACAGAATTATCATTAGTTAAAATGTCAACATAGTCTCTAATAACTTTATCAACATCAATATCAATGGAATATGGATCAGGATTATTATACATTAACGCTGCATGAATATTAATTCTAGTAGAATCAAAGATTTTATTATCACATACTGGCAACATTATATGCATTTCTTTTCCCAGATTGTTTGCTTGAAGGGTTTTTTATAATTTTTTAATACTGCTCCACCACAATAAAAAAGTACATTCTTATCTTTGAGTGCAGTAGGAATTTTATTACCAAAAAAAAGATCATCAGATAAGATTATTTCAATACCTTGTTTTTTAGCATATCTTAAAACGTTAAAATAACTAAAATCGAGTCTTCCTTTTGTAGGTAATTCATATTTTTCAATTAGTTTTTTTTCAGTATTTACAACCCGATTTAAGTCCTCTTCCTTACCAGAGATAAGATATCTAGCAACACCTTTTCGATGTTTAGAGTCTAGTTCTAAACAAATAACATCCAATCCTTGCTGTTGGTTTAATTCATGTATTAAACTATCAGTAAATCTATAAGCATACCTATATTTATACTCTTCAACAATACCAACATAATTATTTTTGCTAAGTTCTTGAGCTAAAAGATCTACTGGATCATCTTTTACCAGTTCGACTAATTTAATAAACTCAGTAGTCCTTTTCTGCATCAATTCATATTGGGAAGCCATAAATTACCTTCATTTTAGCTTTTATATAAATATTGTTGAACATTGTCATAACTTATTAATTATACAAATGATTAAAATCAATTGTTTTTGTTGAATAATCAAACTTTATTCTTAAATTCTTATACATAGATATTGCTGCTTGTATCTTTAGATCCAAATTATCTTGATCTTGTTTTGGAATGATTATTAGATCATATTTATCTTTATCTTTATCAGATAATCTTACTAATGTTGAAACTACATCATTATATGGAACAATTTCTTCTTCGATTAAAACTGGACCTAACCCTACCAAGAAATAATTAGAGATGTTGGGATTGGGAACATAACCCGGAATAATGTGTAGTTCTAAACTTACTGCCCTAATATGATCATTTTCAATCATGTAAACCTTAGCTTTATCTGAATGTTTATACCCAATAGGTTTAAGTGGAAAAACACGAAGATCATTTACATATTGTAGATTATTTGTTAATTTACCAATTTCATAACAAAGTTTTGTTTTTTCTTTACATTCAGTTAATTTGTCATCTAAGTAATGATGTATTTCTTGATGTGTTCTCTTGGTTTTTAGATTGTCGGTATAAATTTCTAATCTTCTTAACATATGACCTACAAACCAACGATCTTTACCATGTTTAGCTACAGAATAAACTTCTTCAATACGTTCTTCAAATTCTTTAGATTCTTTCTTCTTCAATACTTTTCTTTTAAATTTTTCAGCGATAAAATCTCCACATTTAACTCCAAGGTAAGCTGAAAATAAAGATGTGCCCAATGTAGAAAGGTATTCTATCCTTGTTTGTGTATTCAAATATTCATAATAATTGGTATAAAATACTCCTGAAAATAATGACCAAAATCTCCGATCAGAAATTGCTTCTTTACGTAAAATTTCATTAGAATGAAAATTATCTGCCGAAGTTGCACCTGCTAAAAAGCCTGTAAAGAATGATCCTACACTCCCCACAATAATGGGAATTTGAACAATACTTTCTAAATCCGTTTTTTTAACCCCATAATGGGGGTAAGTGAAAAAAATATTTAAATGATGTGACAAATATCAATAAGAAACAGGACGATAAGGTGTTTTTAACTCCTCATCTTCATCAATTTCATCTAATGGGACAAATTCCGGTTTATTATTAAGATCAACGATTTCTTGTCGAAAAGGTTGTGGATCAATCAAATTATCTATAGTTTCATCAGATTCTTCATCTAGCTCTTCAAAAACTGGAGATTCTTGTCTCTTAAATACACTCCGATAAAGATTTTTTAAGTATTCTAACATATTTTATTAAAAGTGAGAACCATTCTTAAATGTTATTGTAATTATTTAACTTAGAAAATTTTATAAATACCTATTAAAAACGTACTTTTATCATAGCCCCATGGTGTAGTGGACTATCATAGTGCCCTTTGGACTTACAAAAGGTAGATAGGCATTGACCGCGGTTCGAATTGGTTTAAGAAAAATCTTGAGTCACGTATGTCCGCGTGGGGCTACATTTTTCTTATAAACTTATTTCTATGATAAGGATTATTCCGTCCTCTTGTTTTGCTTAATGAAAATAAACTTTTATTATATGGTTTAACAATATATTTATAGTTCCAATTTTCTAAGAATGTAATTTCAAAAACCTTAATCTCAAAACCTAAAAATAATGCCCGAGTGTATAATTCTAACATAAATGGAGAGATAGAATGTTTTTTCCAAATATTTTTCAAAAAAATATATTTTCTAGTTTTTACTTCGAATATTTCGATTTTACCTTTATCATATCGAACAATGTCAAGATATTTCCAGAATTTTTCTAAGAATTTTTTTTGATTGATATTAATCTTAAAATTATTAATAATTGAAGAATTTCTAGTTTGGCACCTAATCGAGCCCAGGATTATACTCCGAGCTATCTCTTCACCGATATTTCCTCGCACATTGTCATCCATTTTTAATAGATTAAGCATTCTTTAAGATACATTCAATAGTTTTTCTATATAATCATTGTTATAATCAAGTATCTTAATTTCCAAATCATACTAATTTCTTCATTATACAGAATTCATAATAATTAACCTTAAAGTTTACTTGCAGCTTCTTTATCAACGATCCAATGACAGTTTGGATGTTTAATAAGTAAAGATGCAGGTATCTCTTCTGTAGGTTCAGAAGAATAAATAACTTTTTTTAGAATGTCTGCCTTTCTTTTTCCACAGATTATAAACAATATTTCTTTAGAAGCCATCCCAGTTTTCATTCCTGTACTAATTGCATAATTTGGAATTTCTAACCCAGTTAAACCTTGGTTTACAGTTTTAGTGTCTTTAGTCATCTTAACTAATCTTGTTACTGAATCAAATTTAGCAAAAGGAGAATTAAAACCAAAAATATGCCCATCTTCCCCAATAGCATTTATACATAGATCTATCCCACCAAAACTTTCGATTAATTTATCATAACTGCCAGGAATTTTAACATTTTCAATATCTGGAAAATAATGTTTTGGAGCGGGAGACAATTTTGAAAATAAATGTTCATCCATATATCTTTTATATGATGCTGGATGATCTCGAGGTAATAATTTAAAATCATCATTTTCAAAATAACCATATTCATCCAAATTAAAAAAAGTTACATTAGAGAATACTTTCCCGTTCTGATTACTTAATATCTCATAAATACCTTCAGGAGTTGTACCGGTAGGAACTAGTAAATTAATTTTCTGGGAGGAATTAATTTTATCTAGAACAATCTCTGCAACTAATTGAGACATCTCTTTTTTATCATTAACAATAGTAATATTAATCCCGTTAATTGTTTTAGTTTCTGGCATGTTGTGTTTATGACCTAACTAGTATTTAAATGTTTATAAGAAGATTTTAAATATGATTAAATATTTATTACAAGTATGGAACATAAAATAAGTACAGGTGTTATAATACCCAAAGATAATAAAATTTTATTGATTAAACATGTTCATCCTGAGAACGGATTTACATGGTGGGTACCTCCAGGAGGAGGGATTAAAGGGACTGAATCCTTATTTGATGCAGCAAAAAGAGAGGTATTTGAAGAAAGTGGACTAAAGGTAGAGTTAGACAAATTATTGTTTATGAGACAATTAATTTATAGAGTCCAGAATAAAAATGTAGTTACTACGTATCTCTTAGCAAATTTAATTGATGGTGATTTAACCATTGAGAATATCAAAGGTGCAGGGATGGATGAACACTTTATCAAAGAAGCAAAATTCTTCTCAAAAGAAGAAATTCAAGAAATTAAAGTATTTCCAGAACATTTACAAAGTGAATCATTTTGGGATGACTTAAATGCAGGATTTCCACAATTTAAATTTCTTGGTACAGAGTTAGATCAAGAAAAAAATGATTAATCATTAAATCAACGATTACTTAACACCCACCCAATAAAAGGGGGGCTTTTTTTAATATTTTTTTTAAACAGATTACATAAATAATAATGAAATCTATCTTTAATAGATTTAAAGTCAAATGCAAATTCTAGAATTATCGAAGAGTTAGATTTTTTAATTATTTTTTTCCATTGCAATATATTCATAAACCTTTCATCACCATAAATTCTTTGTCCTTTTGTAAAAAAATTACTGGGAACTGAAAAAACCATATATTTTGATACTCTTAACTGTTCATTAATTATCTTAACTATCTCAGAATTGGAAAAGTGTTCTAAAACACCATTACTAAAAGAAACATTAAATTGTTTTGAATTAAATGGTAATTGTTTGATATTCCCTTGTTTAAAATTTAATTTTATTTCTAGTTTCTGGGATAATCTTTTTGCTAATATTAACATATCTTTATCTTGATCTAAGCAAGTAACTTTTTTTCCAATTTTCGTAAGATAGACCCCAGAAATTCCAGTACCACACCCCGCTTCTAAGATTTCGCCACAATCAGAATATTTTTTAACAATATTTATTAACTTTTTTTTATATCTTAATTTTTTAGATATATAATCAAATAAGTTAACTTCTTTATTTATCTGTTCAGAATATATTCTAGACCATTTAGACATTTTTATATAACTCATCAATAATTGTTTTCTTTATCAATTCGGATGAAATATTATTTTTATAGGATAGTTTATTTTTTATTTTTTGGGATAAGATGACTTTTGCTTCTTCTTTAGTTAAATTCTCAGTATCAATGATTATAGTATTTATTTTCTTAGAAATTCTTTTTAAAAAAATGTTGATAAGTCTAAAATAGTCATAACTTAATAAGTATGGTAACGTTCCTTTCGAGTTGACAGTATTTTCATTATCTTTAAATCTTCTTAATGTGGTTTCTCTAGAACATTTAACAAAAACAAATACATGAGGAATAATAGGTTTATTTTTTTGTTCAATAAATATATCTTTAATAAATTCTTTTCGAATATCTTTTCCACCAATATTTTGTATTGCCCAAACATGTGCAGCTAGAGAGATTAAACTACGATCTAACAAATTAATTCCTTCAACCAATTCATTAATTCTAAGAGCGTCTATCTCTAGATATTTTCTTTGAATAATTAATTGATCTTTTAATAAGAAATCACGTTCGTTGAAATATTGTGAATGTTCTCCGATTACATTGTTACCTTCAGAGACCAAATTAATAAGGGTACTTTTTCCAGAATATACATTCCCATCAAAAGAGATTATAACTTTTTTGCCAGTACACATTTTTCACAAATTTTTGGTGCTTTTTTATTTCGATGATGTATAGATTCACGTATTTCCTCATAGGGTTTGCTGTTCCAAATTTGTTTAATAGTTGACGTTTTTAAATCACCTAAAATGTATTTTCTACCCCAATCTTGACAGCAAAGTATTACTTCCCCATTAAATAACACATGTAACCTTTCTATTTCTCTATTTTGAGAACATCCAACAATTTTACCGGCTTTAACTTTATTATAATAATTTTCAACATTTCCTCCACGGTCCAAAAAACCCCATTTATGAAGAGTGAGTTTGTGCTTACGACAATATTTTTCAGCAAGTAAAATATCTTCCTCTTTTAATAAGTCACATAAAACCATCACAATTCCAACCTTATTAAAACTACTAACAGATTTAACCAAATAATCTAAATTTTTCTTTGTTTTATTCCAATTAAGACCGGGCATAATTCGATGATAAGTTTCTGGAGTAAAACCAAAAACACTTAACCTTAATTCGTCGATATTATAATTACATAATTTGTCAATTTTTTCAGGAGTGAAAACACTTAGGTTAGTAGAGATTTCTAATTTAACATTTGGACAATGTTTTTTAATTAAATCTAACCTTTCAAAAAAATGAGGGTCTAAAAATGGTTCGCCATTAAGATATGGTATTAATAATGTTTTTTTATTGTTAATTTCACTAAGAATTTTTTTGAATAAATCCATACTCATTATTCCCATAGGAAGTTTTTGTGAGACTTTTTTATGTGGACAAATAACACAATTAGCATTACAAAATGAAGTAGTCATGATCTCAATTGCTTTCGGAAAATTTACGATAACCATTGTTCACCTTTATATAATTCATTGTAAGATTCTGGACCAATAACTTTGGAGATGTTACTAATAATCAAACTCCATTCAACTTTTATTTTATCTTTAAGTTTAACAAATTCATTAACATAACTATCCAAATTATTACTTTCGATTAAGCCGTTAATTAGTTTATTTATTAAATCATATAAAAAGTCATTTATTTCTTGTAATAATTCATAAAAATGTTTATATTGATTATTAATAAAAATAATATTTTTGTCATCATTAGCTATTGCTAAACTTTTAAATAATTCCCCACTCACACAATAATATTCTAATTCATACCATCTTTTTCTCAATTTTTCTAGAAAAAAAGTTCTGAGATGTTTAAATATTTTAGCTACATTGTCATTTTTCCAATTAAAACCGTAAGTTAGTTTTTCATAATTTAATTCTGTTAAAATTAATCCATCGTTGATTAATTTTTTATGCATTAGTGAACCAGGAATAACTCTTGGAGGTTCAATTATTGTTCCAATCCGATATAATTTCCCTAGTTTATGTAAATGTGTTATATTTTCTGAAATATCTTTAGTTGTAGAATAAGGTTCAAATACAATATAACCAATGTGGACATTTATACCTAATTCTTTGAGAATATCCCATGATTTATTTGAAACATCTAAAGAGACTCCTTTATTATAATTATTAAGAGATTTTTTACTAGCATTTTCAATTCCTAAAAATACCCTTACTAACCCTGCCTTTTTCATGAGAGATAATAAATTTACAGAAGGAAAGGGATTACACCTTAAATAAATATAAAATTTAATGTTCAATTTACGATTAATAATTTCATTACAAATTTCTTCGATTCTTTTATCATCATCTTTACTTACCCAAAAAAGTGGATCGTTAAAAATAAATAAACTTTTTTTATAAGTATTAAATAAATATTCAATTTCGTCAACAATTTTTTTGGGATTTTTCACTACTCTTTTTCTATTAATTAAAGGGACATGACAAAAAGAACAATTATAAACACAGCCCCTACTCGCTTCCATGTTGATTTGTGCAGACTTTTCTCTTGTTTCAATGTCTCGTGCCGGGAAAGGTAATTTGTTTATGTCAACCGGAGTTCTATGGCCCGTGAACCCAATATTCTCCCAATATCCACCAATAATTGATTTATCCCAGTTATAATCTTTATCCATTGAATTTAATAATTCAAGAACTGTTTCTTCAGGATCGCCAATAATAATCCCATTAACCCACTTTTCTACCCTCATGATATCATTAGCATTTAAAGTAGCAAAAGGACCACATAAAAATATTCTTTTAATAATACCTTTTTCAACAAATTTTTTTAATAATGGAAAGAATATATTATAATCCTTAAAGTTTGGTTTGAATATCATAATAGGATATTTTTCAGAATCATTAATTATTTGATAAGAATTACTTAAAGAACTCCTATTTAAAAATTCTAATTTTATATCATAGTCATTATTTCTAAGAAAAGATGCTAAAGAACCCATAGTTATAGAAGCACCAGATTGACTAGATAAAGTCCTACAAAATAACAATTTAATACCTTTCATTTTTTCATATCTGTTTTTCCTTTTTTAATGTTATAATTGAACAATCTTGAAAGTAATATTAAAAATAATGTTCTATAAGCAGATAATCCATGAAGTAAATATACAAAACCAGCTCCAAAAAGATTACAAAAAATTATTTTTAAATTTAATTTTTTTGATACCAAATAATGTGATAGTATGTTTGGAATTGGTAAAAAAATAAGGTATACCATTAACCAAAACAAAATGGCTATTGTCGAAAAATTGAAAATTAATAAAATAATGGAAATAAAAAATAATGTTGGACCAATAACCCACCAAATAGCATGAGTAAATAAGGAAAAACATAATTTAAATAATGTATATTTGTTCCAATTTTTTTCTTTGATGATATTACAGTAATATTTGAAGGATTGAAGAGGACCAAAAAACCAGTTAGCTTTCTGGGTATATAATCCGTAAATTGAATCAGGAGAATCACTTAAATCATAAAAAGGTAAGGGAACAATTCTTTCTTTTAAATAAGATAACTTTAACCCAAAAATAGCATCTTCATTATGCATATCTTCAGAAAAACCACCTACTTTATCATAAACTTTATCTTTAAAAATCAAACCGTGACCAATACAATAATTCATTACTTGTTTTTTAAAAGTAAAAAAATTACTAAATTGATTAAAATTATGATTTAGTTCAAAACCAATTGACCAACGATTTTGCCATGAAGCAGCAGGCACCAATATTAAATTTTTAATTCCTTTAAAAGGTGAAATATTTTCAGAATAATCTCCATATTGTTGAAATACATTTATGTTCGGAATTTTCTTAATTATATTTCCTATCCAAGTAAAAGTTTTTTTATCCGGGCGTGAATCGGCATTATAAATTGCAAACCAAGCATTTTTATTTCTTAATTTGGTTATTGCATAATTTAATTGATGGGCCATATTTCCTTTCCTTTTTGGATAATGAATAATTGATAAAAAATCAGTATATTTTTTTTTAAGTAATGAAGAGGTAATTAAAGTTTTACCTTCCTTATTGTAATCAAATTCTTTCTCTGTTGTGATTAAAACTAATTTTAACTGATCCAGGTGTGAAAAATGTTTATGAAAATAATCCACTGTTTTTTTTATTCTGTTATGTTCGTCCAAAACAGGTATTAAGACATAAATTGGAAAATCAACATTTTCATCATTATTTTTTCTTAACAAGTTCAATTTATGATTTGTTCTCAGTATACGTACAAGCCAATTAATACCCAAAAATCCAAATCCAATTAGAATACAATACAATATCATAATATACTCTCACAATATTTAATCGCTATATCCCTAACTTGATTAATAGAATTTTTGGATGTGTCAATTGTAATGTAATCTTCATATGTTTTTCTTATCTCTTGTTCAAGAGAAGTTTCCATAATTTTTGTAATCTCAGGGTTTGTCAATAATAATTTATCCATATCATCTAATTCTCTAGAATTACGATTAATTTTAGATTCAAAAGATGATTGTAATAATATGACTTTATCAAAACCAACAAATTCAAAGCGATGATTTCTTAATATTTCAGAAATATAGGGTACATTAAAAGCGTCACAATAAGCAATTGTCCTACAAAAATATGAATCTTGAATTAAAATATCATCGGAAGGAGAATAATCTTCTGCATCAATAAAAAAAGTTGAAAATAATAAACTATTAATAACTAAAGGATCTTCTTTTTCATCCATTAATTTTTTTGCTAAAGAGTAAACGGTTGTTTTTACTAAGTCAGATTTATTTAACCGATAATCTATTCCTCTTTTTTTAAGTTCATCAGCAAAATTTTCAATTAAAGTTGTTTTTCCCGTAAGATCGATTCCTGTAATAAGAATCTTTTTATCCATAATCTTACTAAATAAAAGTTAGTTATATTATTTTATATTGTACAGTGGTACAATTGTACCATAATTATACTGATTCTCTTCTTTTTCTTAGAATGTGTTTTTTTAATTTATGACTTGCAGAATCGTACTCTAATATCAAATAGATTAATATTATTGCTCCGATACTAATCGGTACAATCATCATCCAATTACTACTAACATTTAAGTTACTCATCCCAATTACAATTCCAAAAACCATTAAAAAAAGAAACCAGATGTATGTTTTGTATTGATCAATCTTTAATCTTAACAATTTTTCTTTCGTATCCATATTAATCTCAGAAATTCATAAACTTATAAACATTATCAAATTGTAAAGTAACCATTAAAAAAGAAAGAAAAAAATAATTTTATTCAGCAACCATCATTATTCCGGTTATCAAAGCCCAAATCCAAGCGACAATTGGGGATAACAATAGTAATGGTATACCAATAATTGCTCCAATACCTGTAGCAGTAAATAAGATTCCTAAAATTGGTCCTGCAATAAGTAATATTAATTGCCAAATTCCAGAATGTATTTTTCCACCAATGATACTTCCCAATCCTGGAACTAACAAATTCACAATTAATCCAACTATAGAAAGTGTTTTATCTTTTTTAACTGGTTTCACAGAAATTCTTACTGGCTTAGCTCTTACTACTTTTCTCTTTTTAGCAGGTGCTCTTCTAACCGCTTTTCGTTTAACAACTTTTTTCTTTACAGCTTTTCTCTTAACTGCTTTTTTCTTGACAGTTTTTTTAGCAACCTTTTTTTTAACAATCTTCCGTTTAATAGCTTTTCTTTTTGCCATTATGACTACCACCTCTTTTTTTATAAAAAAAAGACGGTTCAAAAATCAGTTTGATTTTTCGCCACCTCTTTTTTTTTAGTAATAAGTAATATTTTATAGTTTATAAGAGTTACCATTTATTTTAACTATTTAAAATACAAAATATTTAACGTTATAAACAAATAATGCCTTTTTGTATTTCTATTAATGTTTGAGAATATAAAACATGTTCAATTCTTAGAACTCTTTCTGCTAAAGTACTAACCGTATCTAATTCATATCTGGGAACTTTATATTGTGCTAAAATTCTGCCTTGATCATACTCTTCAGTAACGAGATGTATAGTAGCACCACTTTCATTGTCATCGGAGCCAATCACTTTTTCGTGAACACGCATTCCATACATACCTTCTCCCCCATATTTTGGAAGTAATGATGGATGAATATTTAGTATTTTATTAGAATAATCTATGATAATATTATTTCCAATCTTTTTCATATAACCTGCAAGAATTATTAAATCAAGGTCATAATTTTTAAGAGTTTGAAAGATAAGCTCATTTGGGTTAAGAGTATTATTTTTATTAATACAATAAGAAGGAATTTGTTTATTTCTTCCTAAATTTAAAATGCGTGCATCGGGATTATTACTAATTATTACTTTTGGTTGAGCTTCTAAATTTCCTAATTCAATGTTATTAATTATCGCTTCAACATTACTTCCATTATGTGAAGCTAAGAAACCAAGATTTAATTTCATAATGAAAAGAGATATTTAGTTGTTAATAAAAGTATTGTGGTTTGATTAATATTATAGATATAATATGATAAAAAGGTTTATATACTTTTATAAAATCTTTTTACATATGAAAAGAGGAGAAAAAAAGATTAAAACTAAACCCATACTTCTTACACTTGCAGCGACGTTGATAGTTATATTCATTATCTTACCGTTAAGCTTTATATCTTTTGATGGTGCTAACATTGGTAATGTTGCCTTAATTAAAGTTGAAGGAATGATTACAAGTAATGGAGCAAAATATTTAGGAAGTAGTACTACTTCATCACAAACGATTGTTAATTTTGTTGAAGAAGCTGAACAAAATAAACAAATTGAAGCAATTGTTATAGAAATTAATTCTCCTGGTGGAACTCCGGTTGCCAGTGAAGAGATTGCTACTGCAATAAAAAAATCTTCCAAACCAACAATTGCACTAATTCGTGAAGTCGGTGCTTCGGGAGGATATTGGGTAGCTTCTGCTTGTGATTTAATTGTAGCTAACAAAATGTCAATTACTGGAAGTATTGGAGTTATGTCATCTTACTTAGAATTTAGTGGATTAATGGAAAAATATGGGGTAGGATATGAAAGAATTGTTGCAGGGAAATATAAAGATCTAGGTGTACCATTTAAAAAATTGAATGAAGAAGAACATAACATTATAGTAAATAAAGCAAACACTATCCATGATATTTTTATTACAGAAATTGTTAATAACAGAAACATGGAAGAGAAAAGAGTTCGTGAACTGGCTACTGGAGAGTATTATTTAGGAATAGAAGCTTTAGAAACTGGATTAATTGATATACTGGGAGATAAAAACACTGTAGAACAAATCTTAAAAGAAGATTATAATATCGAAAAGTTAGATTATATCATTTACAATAAACCATTAAGTTTTTTTGAAATGTTATCTGGAGTGTTAACAGATGCATCATTTAATGTTGGTGAAGGTATTGGATCAATGTTAATTAAAAAAAGTAGTAATTTAATGTTAATTTAAACAACTTAAAAATGTTGAAAAGAGGGTGGAGTATATTAGTACTATTGATGTTTCTCTTAGTTGTCAGTGTTTCTGCTATTGATGTTGATCAAAAAGTAATTGAATCATTAGAAGAAAATGAAGAAGTTAATGTTATCGTTACGTTAAAAGAACCAACAGTACAAGAAGTTAAAAAATTAACTGCAAATTCTATTGAAAAAAATAATTTTAAAGATATTAAAATAAAAAATAGGCAAGAATTATTACAAAAACTAGATATTAAATCTAAAGATAAAAGAACGATAAGAAAAAATGTGGGTGTTAACAACGAAGAAGAATATGATTTAGATTTAAAACATCAATATTCACAAATTAACGGATTCAGTGGAAAAATCACTAAAAAAGGTTTAGAAAAATTAATTGCAGAAGATTTAGTTGCTAATGTTGAATATGATTATCCAGTATCAATTACTCTTGATCAAAGTGCTTCGCAAATTAATGCGCACAATACTTGGCCAATAACAATTAACGGAATTAATCTTACTGGAGATCAAGAAAGTATATGTATTGTTGATACAGGAATTGATTATACTCATTCTGCACTGGGTGCTGGTTGGGGAAATAAAATAGTTGCAGGTTATCGTTCCTTGAGTAATGGAGCTGACGTACAATATTGTTTAGATAATAATACTGCTTGTTTAGATGATAATGGACATGGAACACATGTTGCTGGTATCACTGCTTCAACTAATCAAACTTATCAAGGGATAGCACCGGAAGCAAATTTAATTGCAGTTAAAGTATTAGATTCTGCTGGAAGTGGATGGTATTCAGATATCATTGCAGGTATTGAATGGTGTGCAAATGCAAGTAATGTTGCTCTGTACAATATCTCTGTAATTAGTATGAGTCTTGGTTGTAAAACAAGTTGTACACATTGGCAATCTCATTGTGATGATAGTGGTTATAGTTCTGTTGCTGATGTTGTTAACGATGCAGTTGCCAAAAATATTACAGTAGTTGTTTCTGCAGGTAACCAGGGTTGGACTGATGGAATAACTGATCCTGCATGTATAAATAATGCAACACCTGTTGGTGGAGTTAACGGCGCTAATAGTATAACTTATAATCGAGGATATTTGTCTTCCTTATTAGCTCCAGGAGTTAGTATTACATCAACAGAATCTTCATCAGGAGATACTTGCGGTGCACCAGGAGGTAGTTTTGGAGATTGTTCAGGAACATCAATGTCTGCTCCCCATGTTTCAGGAGCTGTAGCATTATTACAACAATTTAGCAGATTACAAAATAATATAGATTTGACTAAAGATCAAGTTGAATCTGCATTTAATTCAAGTGGCACAGTAATAGATGATACGGCCAGTTCAGGAATGAACCTTACCACGATAAACATATTTAGTGCTATTGCATACTTAAATTCTTCTGCACCAACAATAACGATAAATGTCCCAGTAAATAATAGTTATTTTAATACTTTTTTTAATTTAAATATTACTATCACGGACATAGACAATCTAGGCTTAAACGAAATTAAATTGTCTAGTTCTAATTACACAATTAGTAATTCTACTGAAAACAATATCCAAACAAACACAAATGGGTCTATAAATTTAACAACTTATTCTTGGACAGATTTGGTCAATATTTCTAATTCAACTTTTAATGATGATAATTATACATTAACAATTTTTGCTAATGATACCTCCGGGTTTAGTAATATAAGTACCACAATTTTTGTTGTTGATAAAACAAATCCTGCCTTATTTGGTATAAACATAACCTTAGACACAATTTACAATGACAACAATGTTACGTTTAGAGTTAATGCGACTGACTTGTATCTTAACAAATCAAAAATATATTTTTCTGCTAATTTTTCGGGAACATGGACTAACTATACTATGACACAAGAAACAGGAGCAATGTTTAATTATACTGTTAGTGGAACAACTAATTTATCTAATCAAAAGAATATTTCTTATAGGTTTTATGGATTTGATAAAGTAAATAATGTTAACAAATCTGTTATGAACAATTTTGTAGTTCAAAATCGTGCACCCACACATTTTAACATTACTTATCCGGTTAACAATACTGTGATAGAATTGGGAAACAGTTCACAATTTAATTGTACGGTTAAAGATTCTGATGGAGATACATTAACATTTTTATGGAACTTTAATGATACTAATACTTCATCTCAACAAAACACCACCAACATTTTTACCAGTACGGGTAGATTTAATATTACACTTAATGTCTCTGACAGTTATGCATACAATTTAACTAGTGTTAATGTAACCGTAAACGATACCCAAGTTCCAACAATTAGTTCCATATCTTATTTTTCTGAACAACATCGTAGTAGAGATGGAAATTTTCAAACAGTAAATCTTACCTTACAAGATTATTCTGGAATAGATAATTTAACATTAAGTTACATGAATCTTACATTAAATAGAACTTGTCAGGTACAAAACGATATTATGTGGATATGTAATTGGAGTTGGACAAATACAACTTTAGGAGCACATAATTTCACACTAAATTATACAGATAATTTTAGTGTTAAACATAACAAAAATGTTACTTATACTTATACGGTTACTTCTTGTAATGATGGCACACAAAATGGAGATGAAACTGGCGAGGATTGTGGAGGATCATGTAGTGCCTGTACTAGTAGTAGTTCAAGTAGTGGATCTAGTAGTAGTTCAGGAGGTGGAGGTGGCGCAGTTATAATTACAACAACAGATACAACAACCACTGAAGAAACAACAACAGAAACAATTGAAGAAGCTGAAAGTGTTACAGAAAATGGAAATGGTTCAGCGTTAGTTGAAGGAACATCAACGGAACCAATCAAAGAATCACAATCAATAGATTTTGATAAAGAAAAAAGAACCGTTGTTATTGAAAATAAACAAATATCAATCAGGAAATTAGAAATTGACACTAAAATAAATAAAACTACAACTATTGATATAATTTATTACATTGAAAAACCAGAAGAGATTACTGTACTTAACAATACTTACCAATATTTAGAAATTAAAACTGATCTTACTGAAGATGAAATCAAAAGTGCTACTCTTACATTTGATGTGAGGAAGTCATGGTTATTTGAGAATGATTACCTTAAAGATACTGTTACTCTTAACCATTACGAAAATGAAAGATGGGAAAAATTAGGTACAAAATTAATTAATGAAACTGAAAAGTTTATTACTTATGAAGCTAAAACTCCACACTTTTCCTATTTTTCTATTACTGCAAGTAGTACTGTAGAGAAAAGTTGGTTAAGCAAGTTATTGCCTTCTTCAATAGGTAAAAGAGGAATTGTTGTTATCATAATGTTTATTGTGATAATAATGTTATTAATAATTTATTTCTTGTTAAGAGATAAAGAAGAGTTAGATTAAAAGTTAGGAAATATGTTATTTGAAACTGCTTTTTTTGCTGAGTAAAAAGAATTTAATTGATTTCTTTTTTTTGCTGCTAAATACATCCCTTGTAATTGACAATAACCTAAAACATTACCAAATTCTACTTTTTTAATTTTTTCCTGTACCCATTCTAAAGGTAGTGTCCCATTGTTATCATCAATTTCTTGTAACGTTCTACGATAATAATTCTTCGTACCTTCTCCAAATTTATTAAATGATAAAAATCCTCCACTAACAACAATACCTAAAATAGAAAACATTGTAGGCAAAGTGCCATAATAATTACAAAAGGTATATCCACTACCGGCAAACATAGCTAAACCTAAAGTGTTTACACGATTACCCACTAAAGATACGTACAAATCCTCAACTGTTTCTTTTAATGACATATTACTATGAAAATAGACCCCATTTATAAGAGTTACTACTTTTAAGTGTTAACTTAGAAAATATCCAAAACTTTATATAAAATCAGAGTAATTTCAATTAAGAGTTTATTGTGGGGAGAGCTAGGCTGGCGCGCTAGTCCTGCGTTGTTACCGTGAACGGACTTTACACGGAGCCGAAGCCTAAGGAAGGGTCAATCTTGTTTTGCTGGTCCTGAATGTCTTTGCTGACGTCCTGTCCTCTGGGATGAGCTTGTTGGGAACCTGGTCAGATCCGGAAGGAAGCAGCCATAACCTTCAAGTTTCATGTTCAGGGGGTTGCAGGATTGAGAAGCTTTCGGGATTAAGCCAGCGAGGCTTGGATGATTCGACTGCGGGTGTGCCCCTAAAAAACTCATTATATTCTTTAGTATAGAAAATTATTAATAAGTTAATTGTTTCTTAAAAAAATGGAAACAACAAATTCTAAATATGAAACTCTTGTGGATGTACCACATGAACCAACATTGCAATGTCTCTTTAAAGAGGAAGAGAAGTATTATGCTTATAAACCAGGTTTTGTTAAGGATAAGAGTAAAGAATACTTGGTTGATAAAGTGGGTGAGTTTCACTATACTGATGATGATTTTAGGTATGCATGTAAAACTTGTCAAGAAGCAGGATTAGATTTAGACACTTTTGAAATTGACACCAAAATGTTTCGAAGGGCACGTCCTGACTTAGAATTTGATGCATTTAAATTAATTCGAAGAGGCGGCTTTGATGCATATGAACACTTTGAATTTGATTTATACAAAATCATAAAAGTAACGGTTAATGAAAGTGAATATTATGCTATGCATATTTAATTATTATTTTTTAAAGAACTCACATAAAACTGTGTAAAGAAAGATTTATCAGATTTTCTTTAGCTTGCCTTTCCTTAAATGAAGGAGATAATTTGATAAATAATTGATTGTTACAAAAAGAACGTAAGATAGGAATACCTTTAGTTGCTAAACTTGAAAGACAATCAGAAACAACAGATGAAGGTACTAAAGCTCTTTCAGCAATTTCACGATATGAAAGAGGCATCTCCTCAGTATAAAGTGCTAAAAAAACTTTTCTTTCTGTATGATCTAAAGGAGTTATTGTAGGCTTTTCATGTTCCTCCTCAGAATTGTTACTTAATTGTACTTGATCAAGACGTTGTGATAAACGATCAATTTTATTCTCCACCTCTTGTAAATAATCAAATAAAGATTGTATCTCAGAAGTGTTATCGTTAATAGAAGACAAATGTTCTTCTAAAACATTTTTGATTTTTTCCAATTCCTTATATGTTCCTTTTCTTAGCATCTTCTTATTCTTACTCTACCACTACACCCGTTATTTTAGAGTTATTTGGTTGTTTAAATACCTTTCGGAATCACTAAAGAATGGTCAGAAAAGATATATAAAAGAATTTATGTTTTTTATTTATTATGTCAATAAGATCGCAAAAAGATTTAGAAATTCAGTTAAGTAAATTGAAAACTTTTGAAAATCCCTCCATAGAATTGGAACAGTACGCAACTCCTGCACATATCGCTGCAGAATGGGTATGGAATATGGCTATGAAAAGTGAAGTTTCTGGTAGAACAATTTTAGATGCTGCCTGTGGTCCGGGTATTATTGGATTAGGACTATTACTAATGGGAGCAAAAAAAGTTTATTTTTTAGATAAAGATGAAAAAACTATGCAAACGTGTATAGACAATTATAATAATTTGAAAGAAGAATATGAACTTAGTGAAGCAGAATTTATTATTGAAGATGTAACATTATTTGATGAAAAGACAGACATTGTTGTACAGAATCCTCCTTTTGGAACAAAAGAAGAACATGCTGATAAAAGATTTTTAGAAAAAGCTTTTTCTGTAGCACCAATAGTTTATAGTATGCACAAATATAGTACAAAAAAGTTTGTAGAAGCGATTACAAAAGATTTTAATTTTATGATCACAGATTTGTGGAGATATGATTTTGCGATTAAAGCTCAGTTCAAGTTTCACCAAAAACCTGTTAGAGAAATTGATGTGGGATTATGGCGAATGGAAAAATCAAATAATTAAAATTTTTAATTCAATAATTAACTGTTTACATTTTTCTATTGATTCTTTAGCTACAGATAAATCTAATGTTTTTCCATAATACACTAAAGAATTTCTTTTAAAACGACAGTCATCAAACATTCTTGCCAATCATTTTCTTTCACTTAAAACACCTCAATAAAACCGTTTAAAGTAATTCCATTAATAATGTTATTGATTAACTCTTTATTTTTAACTCTTTTGATGTTTTTATGAATAAATGGTTGAACATCTCGTTTTAATTTGTTTTCAAACAGACTAAGGTTAATCTTTTTAGAAGAAGAAGTTTCAATATATAAGTCAATATCACTATCTTCAAGATCTTCTCCTTTTGAATATGAACCAAAAATAATTATTGGAGGATTATGATATTCATCAATAAGATGATTTATTAAACCAGAATCAAACAGTTTTCTTAAATTAAACAGCTTCTTTTCTAATAAATACTGTTTAGATGATCTATTTGATGAAAAAATAATTACATTAGCAATATTTTCTTTTTTTAGAATCCCTTCCTTAACTAACTCTTTAGTATAACGGATTACGGAAGGAAGTGGAACTTTTACCTCACGTTCAATTTGCCTTACCCTCAACTTATTAGTGGGATGAAGAAAAAAGTATTCCTTAATTTTCATTTTGATATCTTTTGTTTTCATTTGATAACTTATATTATCAAGTGATATTTAAAGTTTTCGGAAATTTAACTGATAGTTATCCCAAACATTTTTATATAAATTCTCTTAACTATAATATTATATTAAAAAAATGGGTGAAGAAAAGAAATATTATGCATTACCTTTAAAGGAAATACTTAAAAGTTTTAAAGTTACAGATAAAGGTTTAAGTAAAGATGAAGCTGAACATCGTTTACATAAGTATGGTTTTAACGAAGTTCGTTCAGAACATAAAATATCTCCCATAAAAATATTTCTTGAACAATTCTCTAGCCCATTAATTTGGATCTTAATTTTTGCATTAGTTGTTTCAATATTTCTTAGTGAGTTAGCAGATGCAATAATTATTGGAATTATCATTATACTTAATGCAATTTTAGGATTTATACAAGAATATAAAGCTGAAAGAGCTATTGAAGCGTTACAACAATTAGCCTCGCCTAAAGCAAAAGTGATTAGAGATGGTAGAGAAATTAAAATTGATAGTAAGAATGTTGTCCCAGGAGATATCATTGTTTTAGATACAGGAGATAAAATTCCTGCTGATGCTAGGTTAATTGAAAATCATGATTTAAGAACTGAAGAAGGACCATTGACAGGAGAATCTCAACCAGTTTCTAAAGAATTAAAAATTTTAGCTGAAAAGACTGTTCTTGCTGATAGAATTAATATGGTTTATTCTTCAACTATAATTTCTAACGGTAGAGGTAAAGCAGTAGTTGCACATACTGGCATGAATACCGAAGTAGGTAAGATTGCATCCTTAATCAAAGAAGCACATGAGAAAAAAACTCCTTTACAAAAAAAATTAAGAGAATTAGGAAAATATCTTACTATTGCTGTTGTTGCAGTTGCCATAGTGGTGTTTCTTGCTGGATTAATTAAAGGTGAGTCTGCAACTGTAATGTTTCTTACAGCTATCGCTTTAGCTGTAGCAGCTATCCCCGAAGGTTTACCTGCGGTAATAACCATTTCTCTTTCTTTAGGTGTACAACGGATGATTAAAAGAAACGCCTTGGTTAGAAAATTGCCAAGTGTTGAAACGTTAGGTAGTGTAAATGTAATTTGTACTGATAAAACTGGTACATTAACACATAATGAAATGACAGTGAAAAAAATCTGGTTCGCAGATAATATTTACGAAGTAAGCGGTTCAGGTTATGAAGCTAAAGGAACATTTATGGTTAATAAAAAACCGGCTAATCCGTTACTGTTACATTCTTTATTGAAAATTGGTGCTTTATGTAACGATGCCTTAATTGAAAATAATAAACAGAAAAAACAAGATGAAAAATCTGTTAAGGATCGAGAAGTTACTGGAGACCCTACAGAAGCAGCATTAATAGTTTCAGCAGAAAAAGCCAGATTTACCTCTAAAGATCTTAACAAAAAATTTCCTAGAGTAGATGAAATCACTTTTTCTTCAGAAAGAAAAATGATGACTACCATTCATCAGATTAAAGATAAAAAAGTTTCTTATACTAAAGGTGCACCAGATATAATTATTGAAAAATGTAACAGAATTCTTGTTGATGGTAAAGTTATTAGATTAAACAGACACAAAAAGAAAGAGATTATTGCTCAAAATGAAACTTTTGCTGATGACGCGTTAAGAGTGTTAGGTTTTGCTTACAATGACATTTTTTCTAAAAAAGAAGATGCTGAAAATGATATGATCTTTGTAGGATTACAAGCAATGATTGATCCTCCTAGAGAAGAAGTTAAACAAGCAATTAAACGTTGTCAAAGTGCAGGAATAAGGGTAATCATGATTACTGGTGATCAAATAGCAACAGCAAAAGCTATCGCCAAAGAAATTGGTATTAAAGGAGAAGCTATCCATGGTCAAGATCTTGAAAATGGAATTAATTTAAATAAGGAAATTAATAAAATAAATATTTTCGCACGTGTTAATCCTGAACATAAACTTAAAATTGTTGAAGTACTTAAAAAGAAAGGTTATGTAGTAGCGATGACTGGAGATGGTGTAAATGACGCTCCTGCACTTAAAAAAGCTGACATTGGTATCTCGATGGGTATTATGGGAACGGACGTTGCTAAAGAAGCTTCTGACATGATTCTTACTGATGATAACTTTACTTCTATTGTTAACGCTGTTGAAGAAGGAAGAGGTATTTTTGATAATATTAGAAAGTTTGTAAATTATTTATTGTCAAGTAATTTAGGAGAGATAGTATTAATTTTATTAGCTACATTAATGGGATTACCACTGCCTCTTACAGCCATCCATATTTTATGGGTTAATTTGGTTACAGATGGATTACCGGCCGTTGCGTTAGGTGTTGATCCATACCAAAAAGAGATTATGAAACGTAAACCTCGGGCAGCTAGAGAGAGTATAATATCAAAAGAAATGGGGTATAACATTGGCATTTTAGGAACATTGTTAGGAATAATAGTTCTTGTGTTGTTCTGGTTATATTTAGATTCTCCTTTGGCTAAGGCGCAAACTGTTGCATTCACAGCATTAGTAGTATTTGAAATTGTTAGATTACAAGTTATTAGGTCAGAATATAAGTTAGGTATGTTTAGTAATAAATGGTTAGTTATGGCAGTATTATCTTCATTCATGTTACAATTGTTAGTTATCTATACACCGTTAAGTAAATGGTTCGGAACAGTGGCTTTAGGATGGATAGATTGGTTGGTGATTGCTGTAGGAGCATTAGTATTGTATTTAGTTAGTAAATTGTTAAGATGGATATTTAGATTAATTAGAAAAAGAAAATGATTAATTTTCTCTTGCTTTTTCGGTGAAACTTATCTGTCCAGCTTCATAAGGATTATCATAAATCCATTTCAAAACTTCATCGTCTGTTCTAACGATAAAATTTTGAAGATGTTTTTTAATAGCATGACCAAAGTAAGGTCCAGATCTAGATTCATTTGTAAAACAATCATATAACCAAGTTTTTTGTTCAGGGTTTAAATTTCCATCATGACGTAAAACAGCACTTAAATAATCCAGCATTTGTTCAGTAGAAACAGCAAAATTACGTTCTTCCTCTGTACAAGTATCATAATAGACTGCACATCTAGGGGTATATTCTTCAACATTTCTTCTAATAATATTTTCAACATACTCCCTTTTCTGAGTATCTTG
>Ga0233431_1002753_pt1 | contig 23391 bp, 16 predicted proteins | sample SI_118_April2016_FD_179867 | JGI IMG/M metagenome (GOLD analysis project Ga0233431, IMG submission 179867) | Seawater microbial communities from Saanich Inlet, British Columbia, Canada - SI_118_April2016_200_MG | ecosystem: Environmental > Aquatic > Marine > Inlet | place: Canada: British... | reverse complement strand
CCGAACTGTTCTTGACATGGTTTTTCTCTACTATATCAGTAATGAGTTTGGTCAACGATCCAAACGATTGAGCAACTTCAACAGCTGTCTGAAGGGAGTCTGAGACTCTTGCCTGTTTCTTTGAGTTTATTGTCTGCTGGATATTTGACGAAAGTAAATAAACATTAGCAGCCAATACCACGCCATTAGAAATAACCGCTGCCGTTTGGGCAATCGCCGGACCGTTGAATCTTATACGAAGTTTCACATCACTCATGGGACTTATAACAGCCCGGGAGTAATAGACAGTGAACTACTCGCGTCAAAACAAAGACAAGTCCCACTGTTACGAGTATTTCCTTGGCGATATCGATAGTTGTTTTGTCAATAACTACATCACCGTTATCTTTCTTTTCCATTTTCTTCTCCATAAATTTTAAATGTTTGAATCATCTTTAAAGCACCATCAAGTAAAATTTTCTGCCTCTTGTATTTCGAGTAATCTCTCAACACAACAATTCCTGATATAGTTATAGTAGTACCTGCAAACAGGATAGTAAATCCAATCAGGATATGTTTTATTGAGACATCAACGATACTCGATGGTGCTACCTTAGCAGGGACTTTCAATTAGCCCTGCTGCTCTTCTTCGGGTCCATCATCTTCGACTGTTTGGCGAGAATCTTTGGCCTTATTGGTCACAGTCTCTGTGATGGTCACTATCAGTGATAACGCCTGCAAAATGATTGTTCCTGCTTGTACGAATTTTCCAGCTTTAAGAATTATAGCTGCCATGTTATTTCCTTTCTTTAGTAATTAAGAGTTGTTTCATGCTCTGTAATTCTTATACCCAAAACCAGAATAATTGTACAAATAATCACTAGTATTAACTCTTTAGTAGACCAGGCTATTTGATTATATATATTGGATATACAAATCTAAAGATGATAATTTCATTTAGAAATCCGACAATAATTATAATTTTTTAGAAGGTAGGTATTTCCATTAAGACATCAGCAATACTTGATATAACCACGCAAAAAGAATTTGATTCACTTCATAATACTATTTTAACAGCTAAAGACTTCCTCGCGAAATCATGGTTTGTATTCGCAAGTAGCTTAAAAGAATTGAAAGAAAAGATGGAAGATGTTGGCGACAGGCAAACCAATTGGCGAGGGTACCTGGATGTTGACTCATTTGAAGATTATTGTGAAGATAAATTAGGTATAAGCGTCAAAACTGGATATGGTCTCATATCGTCGTATTCTAAATTGACTTCTGAGAAACCAGAATATTTAACTGATAATAAATTAATTCCACCTCCTGAGACAAAAGTCAGAATTCTTGGCAATAAAAAATTCAAAAGTTTAGAAGAAGGATCCTCGACCTATTATAATGAAATAAAGGATATGATATTTAATTCTGATTTTAGTCGTCGCGAAACTGAAAACAAACTTGAATATTATCATGATAGTCTCCTTTATGACGAGGATGAATTTGATGATGATCAAATTGAATATGACCCTTTAAAAGAAAGTATCCGACAGTATTGGAAGGGAAAAGAAAGTGCAATCTTGGGTACTATCCGAGAAAATAACCAGTCGAAATTCTCCGGATTATTAAATGGATTGTACGATCTTGGGCAAAATGAAAATTCTACCCGGGTAGAATCTACAGAAATTAAGCGGATTGTTATCACAAACACTGCTAAGGATTCAGAATACGCTAAAGAAGTAATTAAAAGAGCTAGAAAACTTAATCATAAAGTTGAGGTCTCCTATACAGGTACCGGGAATAATGATACTGATATACTGGCTTTTCCTTCTCAGCTTCAAGGAGCAGAAAATTACTGGTATATGAAGGAGACATTGTTTGTACGAGAAAGAAAAACTCCCTTTATTGAAACTTTCCCATCCCCAGGTGACATAGTTGAAAATTTAAATACAGCCTTAAAGCTTGGATTTCATTGCAGGTCAACATGTCATTATTGTTATCAGCAAAAAGCGCCATATATATATCAAGAAATTTTCACAAACTTTGATAAACTAAAGAAAGAGATAATCTATGAACCATTCGTACATCGGGCAACTCTTGTTATTTGGAGCGTGATTTCATTTCTTACTGAAAGAACATTTAACAGGATCCCAAATGATTTAGATAAATCTATAAGTAAGTTTAGAGCAAGTGCAATAAAGGCTGAAATATTAGATAATAGCTCTATGATACAATTCCTACCAGAAAACATTACTCAGGTACTAATTGATTGTAAAATTGATTTCAAAGAACAGGATCTAAAAAAAGAAATTGCTAAAATTCCGACATATTATGAAATGAATAAAAAGACCCCACTCTGGCTCTGGGTGTCTGAATACTCAGATATACTTGCTATTGAACCTATTGCAAAACAAATGGAATATATATTTACTGATTTGCTCCCTGTAAACCCTGAGGTTAATTTCATGGTTTCAACAAAAACTGCAGATGAGGAATGTTTCCTAAAATACGATGGTCAGAACAGAGTAATGCTAAATATGAACTTGAGTCCTGAAGAGGTCATCTATAAGTATGAACCCGGTACATCACCACTTGATAAAAGATTAGATCTTATTAAAAAGCTACAGGATAAAGGTGGATATATTCTTCGATTGAGTTTTGAACCTATGATCAATTTTGAAGGATGGCAGGAGGCCTATAAAAACCTAGTGGAAACTGTTTCACAGAGTATTGATCTGGCTTCAATTCCAGCAATTGTATTGGGCTCAATTCGGTTACGTGATAGACTCAAGACTGAAATTGTGCGCAATTATCCCTGGACGGACTTATTTAAAGATGAAGAAGCCTGCGTTAAGGCAACAAAGAAAGATAAGCGAGGTCGCTACACAGAGGAAATACGTATCTCTCAGTACCAACTTATGATTGATGAATTGAAAAAACATACAAAAGCTGAAATCATTTTAGGAGCTGAGTACCCGGAGATGTGGGATTGGGTTGGACTTGATAAGGAAAAATTTATGAGTGATAAAATTTTTCAGTATTGTGTTTAAGTGATAATTCCAAAAATTACCATACCTTTCGTTTTTAACTACCAAGCAGTTGAGGTAGAACTCCAGCGTCAATGTAAGTATCTTTTTAGAAAAAAGATGGGAATGGATGTGACATTATCACTTCGTTTTGATGTTCCAGAAAATCTTGAAACTCTTATTCTACAAAATAGAACTCTTAAAGCAAATATTACTCTTACGTGGACCGGTAGCGGTAAGACAATTAATATTGAATTCCCTGCACCTTATCATGGTGTATTTATTATTCGATCCGAATTTGACAACAAATCATCTAAGCGTATCTGGATACCGACACTGATTGATAAACAGGGAGAATGGTTACTTAAGAAGTACAAAGCAACAGGGGTCGAACTGCTTCATAGAAAAGTATTTCCGTGTGGTAGATTTCTTGAATTATCACTTACTGATGAAAATACAAAGTCAAAAAAAAAGAAATTACCATTAGTCTTACAGCTCGATAAGACGAGGATCGAACTTCTTTTTAAGTATGATGAAAGCACACTAAGAAAAGAATTCACCGAGAGGACTAGAGCTCTCGATCCAAAGACGATAAAATTTATTGATGAACAGGATTTAAAGCACCAAAGGCTACACACTTTTGATGTCTCTATCACCGAAAGATTCTTATCCAGCTTATTAGCAAAGATAAAAACTGTATTAAAAATTGAGAAGATAAAGGCGGCAGAACTGTTCCAAAACAGCCGACTTATTACTCATGATGTTAGAACAAAAATTTGGACCGGACTTAAACAGAGGGAAAGAGCAATTGGTTGGGGATTAGTCCAAACCAATAATTTGATCAAAAATGGCTATTTGAAATTATTTAATCCATTAAACAATATTGACGCTATTTCTCAACTCACTTCATTAAAACGATATCCATATTCAAAAGATTTAAAAGCAATATACCATCAAAACCATCCAAGTTTCAGAAATATTATTTGCCCCATAGAAACCCCTGAGTCCACGGAAATTGGTATAACAGTTCATCTTGCAAAAGGAGTCAAAACTGATATTTGGGGTAATTTTTACAAAAACAAAAACGATGATAACTATTTGGGTTATGCTGCGTCTCTTGTTCCATTCTATCAGCACAATGATGCAGTAAGGGTAATGATGGGGGCAAAAAACCTAAGACAAGCAATACCGGTTAAAGGAACTGAGTCTCCATGGGTTACAACAGGATGTGAACAAGCGGTAGTTGAATTATCGAAACCGCTTGTAACGAAAAAACTATTATTAGATCATTTTACTGAATTCAAACCCGGGCAACAGTTACTCGTGGCCTATATGCCTTGGTATGGTTACAATTTCGAAGATGCTATTGTTGCAAATAAAAGACTCCGAGAAGAAGGTCTGATGGATTGGGTGATTGAAGAGGATTTTTTTCAACTTCTTAAACCTGGTTATTCTATTAATGCGGAATATTCCCAAAGTCTTATTGGCCAAGATGTCAAACTTGGAACAGCAATAGCTGAGATAACTAAAGATTCGAATGTATATAAACTTACCCATACAGGGCATGAAGTTGGACTACTCAAACAGGTTACCTACCTAAAACCAAAATCCACGATTTCAGGATCAGTGATAAAATGGAAAGTTGAATTCAAATATCCTATTCAGGTTGGCAGTAAGTTAATGGCTAGGTATGGAAATAAAGGAGTGATTTCGCAGCTTCTTACTTCAAAAGAACTCCCCAGATTACCTAACGACCCAAACATCCCGGAAAATCTTCGGGGAAGAGCCGTCGATCTTGTTCTTAATCCTCACGGTGTGATATCCCGTATGAATCTTGGCCAACTAATGGAGACTCATTATGGCCTAGGAAAAAATCTCGGAATTGATATTCCAGAACATGTTGGTAGGGGATTTAGGGTTACTGATATAAAAAGACTTGGTGAGATAATCGATAAAAAATCTGGATTTGACAAATATGGAAGGATTAGACTTGTCCTGCCTGATGGGTCGTTGACAGATTCACCGGTGGTAGTAGGTCAAGAATATTTTGTTTTGCTCAATCATATCCCTAGCAAAAAAGCCCACGCCAGAAGAGGTGGGAGCAATCAAGATAGATACAATCTTGTTACCGGGCAACCAGTTGGAGGTAAGCGAAATAAAGGTGGTCAGCGTATTGGTGAGATGGAGATGTGGGCGCTTTCAGCCCACCGGGCAGAGAATATCATTAATGAGATTTTAACATATAAGTCTGACCCCTCGTCTATTAATAATTCCACAAGCAAACATGGCCAACAAACCCAAGCAATGTTTGATCATCTTTTTATGCTAGGAATAAAATATGATGAAAAGAACAATGCCAGTTTTACAGCCGATGAGGATGTTGCCAATAAAGGGCCTCTGGTAACAAATGGTAAAACGAGAGAAATATTTCAAGAAGCGACATTTAGATGTGTAAAATGTGATTCTAAGTTTCTGGGCGGTGAAATGATCACCACTGCAAATAGATACCAACGTCCGGCAATAAAATATGGGATTAAAAAAGGTGATCCATTCGTATCCGTTCAAGACCTCTTGGATTATTCTGATGTCAAGATCTTATCCATGCCTGAAGGAGAATTGACACCTCAGCAAGGGCAATTTAGATGTGAATTACAAACTGACAAGGAATTACTAAAATTAGAATTTGATGTTAAAAAGGATGACATCATACTTAGATTTTTAATAAATAATAATCTCTATTGTGCAACTAATCGTTTTAGTGATAAAAAGAAATTCCCCATAAGTGAATTGACAAAGATGATTATAAATTGCCCTAAAAGGGTATCACATAAATTGATAGCGACGAATCCAAAGAAACTTTTGATAGATGAAAAAGAAGGATTATATGATCAGGTAGTATATGGTACCCCTGATATCAAATTTTTAAATACAGGCTGGGGTCATATTGATTTACCAATTGAACTTGAACACCCATTAATCAAGAACTTAACAATTAATAAAATCCCTGTTTTACCTCTAAAATACCGATATACGAGTGCCGCATCTTATCTGAAGGAAAATAAAGAGAATGAGATAACAGAACTTTACTCATGGATAATTAACACCTGTCAAACATATGGGGAGGACAAGAAAAAACAAATTAAATTGAAACGACATGTTAATAAACTATATCGCGAAATTAAATCAAGAGTATTTGGACCCTCCGGCAGAACAAAATTTGGTATGATGCGTCGTTACGGTATGGGACGCCGGGTGGATTATTCGGGGCGTTTTGTCATAATTCCATATCCTTGCCTTGGTTGGGATGAATGTAGTGTCCCTGCCGATGCTTTATTTGTATTATTCGGAGATCAATTAGCCAATTGGGTTAAAGATGATATCTTTAAAATATATTTTCAAAAATGTAGATACTTAAGCGATGTTCAAGATGAAGGATATGACCAGGCTTATCAATATTTGCAGTCTTTCTTAAATGAAAAGAAAACCATCCGTGTGTTGTTAAATCGTCAGCCATCCTTACACAAATATAGCATTTTATCTTTCAGACCCATTCCACACAAGGCATCTGAGGGAATGGTACTGAAACTAAATCCGCTTGTTTTTAAAGGGTTCGGAGCAGACGCCGATGGCGATGAAATGACAATCCACTGTATCCTAGGTAGTGAAAGTTTAAATGAATCAAAGCGTCTGTCACCTATGCATATGGATAATTTTCTTTCTGATGCAAACCGAGAACCATTGATTGATTTTGATCAGGACTATGTCTTGGGTAATTATCTTAAAAACGGAGAAGATAAAAAAAGTGGTTATATAAGACTTGGGGAATTAGTTAAACCTGAGATTAATCTAGAAAAAATAATACCGGATGAGATGAGGGATGCATTTGAAAAAGTGACTCGAGCCGGTGTTTCATTTAGTTATCTTGAATTATTAGACTGTATTATTGATCGAAACTCTATTGATAAAATTCTTAATTCAAAAAAAAACAAAATTAATGATGATCTTGGGGATCTCACAATAAATCATCTGAAAACTAATTCAAAGGCATGTGGTAGTCCTGGATATTTTTTCGGTGCGATGGCTATTAGCAAAGCTCGAGGCACTAAACAGGCAAGACAGATGCTTGCGGCCAGAGGATCATTGCGGCCGGGTGCAATAGGATTTAATAAGAGAAGACTCAACTATATAATTCATGAATCATTGATTGATGGTATGACACTAGACAGTTCTTATGCGTCTACTTTTAATGCAAGGAACTCCATGATTGAAAAAAATATTGGTACTTATAGTGCTGGGTATTTAACTAGGAGGTTGGTACTAGCACTCTGGCCCTGGCATGTGGTAAATGGTAACTGTGGGAGAGGCAATATATTCCGTTGTAAATACCATTCATCAAAAACAATTTGTTCAGGATGCTTTAAGGACAAGGTAGCTGATAGATACCCAGTTGGTTTAATCACAGCACAGACTCTTGGAGAGCGTTGTACTCAATTAACCATGTCCAGTTTTCATACGGGAACGCAGGAAATATCAATAGTGGGTGTTGAGAAGATTTTAAGTAAACCACCCAAAACTTATTATTCATTCGAAAAACAAATTCGGAAAGCTTCAGCGTCTGAAAAATTATTAGAAATTCATGTTAAGATGCTCTGGATAGCGATTTCCACATCTAAGAAGCTCAACTTAGCAGGAGCAATTGCTGAATCTATGACACCACTATCTATGTTAGTCGGATTGGATGGGTTTAATACTCTTTGTCGATTCATAAAAAAACACAAAAAATCACAAATCTCAATTTCGCCAATAGATAATCTTCTGCTTGGTATCTCTAAAAGAGAATTATAGGAATCAAATATGTCAGCTCAATCCTACAGTCAAGAAAAAACAACAGATACATCACAATCAATGTCAACCGCTCAAGCAAAGACACTTTTTGTGAGTCTATCCTTATCCCAAAGAAGGGCATTGGTTGGAGATTTCTCAGATGACCATGGTAAATATGAAGATGAATTTGATATTGATCAAGAGGGCACAGATGATGATAACTCCAATGAGGAAATCGAGGGTGAATTTGATCAAATAATTGATGATACGAGTACACTTGCACTTGTTGATGGGACTGAATCACCATTAATTGACCTAAATGATATCGATGCTATTACAGTAATCAAAAATTCCAGAGGAGATTATTCCTGTATTTATGAACCACCTATATGGATGACATCCAGGGTTAACCCATTTTTTAGAGAACCAATTGGTAAGATAGTGTCCTTCATTATCAAGATTGCAAAATATTTTGAACAACACCAGCAGGGATTTCTAATGAATCCTCAACGAGATAATTTTGTATTTACCGGAAAACTGACGCAAAAACATTTTATTCAGATAGTATCAGAGGGTGAGGATCTCTTGGAGGAAAAAGATTTTGGATACTTGAAGAAAACGCTCTGGCTAATATGGGAAGATTCGCTAGTTAATTTGGGGGCAATATTTGATGGGTAAAAAAAATTCTTACCAGAAAATAGATGACATATTTAAAGAAGTGATAAACCAAAACAGTATACCAGTCGAAATTGTATTTCAGATTTCAAAGGATACATATCTATTTGCCAAATTTAAATTTAAATCCTTCCTAAATCTTTTCTTGTGCACTCAGGGTAAAAAGCCTTCAATGCCATGGTATTATGGATTATCATACAAAAGTTATAAAATTGTGGAAGGTAATATTAAAAAACTACAGATTGTTCAAGATAACCAACATGGGATAACCATTTTTTTCCCATTAATCGAATATAAGATTAAAGAGTTTATTGTAACGCCTGATGTTGTCACTGTTTTATTCAATAAAAATATAAGATCCTACTATTTCATTAATACATCAAATATCTCTCCTGTTTCAATAAATCTTACTCTCGAAAAATATTCCCAACAGGATGCATCCACTAGTGATGATATATTAATTTATCAAACCAATCGAACAGAGCATCATATATTTTCGCTTATACAATCCTTTTTTGGATCAATGTTGGTCCCACAATCAGATAATATTAAAGAAATACTTTTGATCCATACTGGGATGACTCCTCTAACAAAACAATGTCTTGTAAAAGTTACTGGAGAGAGCTTCGATAGCTATATTAATAAGCATTCGTTATCAAACGTTGTAAGAATATTAGAAGAATATAATCGTATTTATCACAAACAAATACCTATTCGCCCGACAATGACTGTTTCCAAACAGGATATAAGTACGTTCACTAGAAGCATTGACATACTTGGATTTTCTGTATTGGAGCAATCTCTAGGCGACATACCGGACCAATTAAATAAAAACGATGCTTTAAGAAAAACTGTGATATTGCCACTAATTGAATATGTTATTGAGTTGTACAGGAATTTCAACAATTCCTGCTTTGATTTTTATGATATTTCAAGCATACTAACATCATTTACCCAAAGTGAAATTAACATTGCTCAAGCATTAATGAGGAGAACTGGCAACGTCACGATTGATAAAAAGTTAATCAATAAATATGCTCAAGTTGGGAATTGTACAAGTTCAATAGTTTTGTATCTATCAAAGGAAACTGGAATTAGAAGGATCAGTCACCCCTTTGGCATCTCTTCTTCAAAAGAGCACCGGACGCTCATTGATGGCTCAGAATTCATTGTGATAAATCCTAACAAACAATTGGGTATGGACTCATTTAAGCAAATTACACAAATTGCCGATGAATATTCAAATACTCAGACTGTCAAGGAGAATACTATAAATGGATTAGGGCGAAAACTGACTTTCTACTTCGACGATTATTCTAATTATTCTTCACAACAATTGGATGTATTACTTTCATTTTTAAACGCGTTTGAGTGCATTAATACAAATTCCAAGTTCACGTGGACTAGTATATTCGCATCATCCTCCGGCTCGACAAAAAAGTTAAACAGATCAGCAAATGGGTTCATACGAATACTTAAAAACTATAGATTTCTAGAACCTCCGCTTTTAATAGGTTCCTATGATATTCCGTCCTCTGCATTCGAATATTTTTCAGATAAAATATCGCAGAGCAAAGATATTATAACCACAGGTCCTTGGTGGATCTCTCGCTCTTCTTTCCAAGTTTTAAAGAACCTAGAACGGGCAGTAAGCGAGAATAATATTAAGGAATTTATTTCAAACTTTGTGCGAGATAATCATATGGAATTGGATGATTTTGAGCCATGGATGTTAAATGTCATCTACGACAAACCTGAAGAATCAATTAGGACCCTGAGAGATTTTACCAATGCTGATGTTGACGAAATACTATTTACAAGGCGAGGGCACCAATTGCTTGTTTGCCATAATCGCAATGGCCATGATAGTGTGAAAACGGCCCTATTCAATGGGTACAACCCATATCAAATCCAGAAAGCAATTGATAGAGCCTATCTCGCGTTAGCACAAAAATACTTGTCATCTGAAAAAATCGAAAAAGTATCCGATATTTTTTCCGAAAATAATATATGTAGACGAGACAGTCTTCAAGAATTAGCGGCTGATTATAAAGAGCGTCTAAAAGAATTATTGATTAAATATATCGTGAATGACCGACCTATCATCTCAGATAATGTCGAGTTTTGTAGTGTCAAGATTGTCGCATCTCTGTTAATAAATCAATTCAATACTAACGAAGATTTAACAGGGTACCCTAAACTTTATGACCTAATTTCCAACTACCTAGTAGAAAAGGAATCTGAAGATAAGGATGAACTCCTCAAAACAATATTCCATTTCGTCTTCCGAAATCCATCTCTAACTTCAGAAGTTCTGAAAATTGCATATAGGAGACCTCAAAAAGAAATAGCAATTATAATAAATGAGGATGAGCCGACGGAGAATACTAGTGAAGGGGATCAAAAGATATTCGATTTATTTCTTAATGAACATGGAATTGCTGCATGCAGTCCAAAGATGTTATCTCTTTTTAGGGAGATATGGATCTGTTCGAAGTCTAATTCTAACATTTTGATTTTAGGAGAAACTGGGGCAGGAAAAAATTTGGTAGCTAAAGCTATTCATAAGCTTTCTGGAAGAGAAAATGAGTTAGTTAAAGTCAATGTGAATGCGGTTGGTGAGAAAATATTTGATGGTGATATGTTCGGTAGCAAGGAGGGATCACACTCAACCGCAAACCGCGATCAAGATGGATACTTTATACAAGCAGATAACGGCAGTATATTTCTTGATGAGATTGGGGATCTAATTTTATCTCACCAAACCAAGTTGCTAGGGGTGGTTGATAATGGTGATATTCAATTATCCGGCGGTGAAATAAAAAATGTCAATGTCAAAATTATCTCTGCTACAAATGTCGACATAATGAAAAAAATTACTAATGGAGAGTTTCGTCTAGATTTATACATGAGATTATCAGGTAAAGTGTTAGAGATTCCGCCCCTTCGAAGTAGAAAGGAAGATATACCTATCATAGCAGAATTATTATTCAAAAAATGGATCGATAAGGAAGGGAAAGAAATCAATATTGAATTATCACGTGATTTATTTACACCTTTGATTGGCAGGACATGGGAAGGCAATATTAGGGAGCTTGAGAATTACATTCATCGTATTGTGAATCATTTTTGTTTAGGAGAGCAATCTCTGGATCAACTGAAAAAATTGATTTTAGACCCCAATGATTATGACCGGAATATTATTGATCAAATGCTCATTGAGAATTCGGATAATCAGAAACAAGCCCCTCATATATTTGAATCAGATTCTGATATCTGCTCAGAAAAAGAAATTCACGCCCTTAATACATTATTCAAATTGAACCTAAATGCAACAGCTGCAATTGAGGAATTGCCATTTAAAAGTAAAAATATTTTTAAGAAAGCAATAAACCACGCACTGTTAAAATTAGGTTCGAGAAATAAATTCGACATAGAAGCAATTTATTCTTCAATTACAGAACGAAACGATGAGAATATTCCCTACGATAAACAGCGTTGTTTAGATGACATAAATAAAAGATTCAAAGCCATGATAGGTAAAGATAAAATAGACCCACGTCACTGCGGTAAGGATTATGAACACCTAGCATTGGAGCTTAAAAAACTTCGACAGAACTGATTTCCGCACAATTTCCGCAATAAAACGCCATTATGTGGAATTATTAAGCCCTTGATACCCTTCATTTCCGCAAAATTAATTTGCCAAGAAAAGCTCATTTCTGTTCCAGTATTCAATTATAATTTGAAATATACTTCTATTTTCACGAAGGGGGCGCTTATTAATCCATAAAAAGTCGACTATGAACAGAGCTGCCAATAACCCTGATTTACTTCCACAATCCATCCCAATGTGTACTTATTCCCGAGTTACAATTATCCATTGGATAGACTGATTTTCCGAAAGCGGAATTTCAATCTATTCGCGAGGCGCGGGAATTTTTCCTGCCCCATCAATTCACATGCAGGTGTTCGACCCCCAACATAGCCCTGGATCAAGATTTTGATTCAGGGGTTGGGCCTACTCATTGCAAATATTGCAATAGTTTATCGGACCCTTCCAATCTTCATTACTCAGCTGAAAAAATTAGCTATACGATTCTAGACGGACAGTGAATTGAAACAACTAGTAAGATAAAGGAAAAAAAGATGTCATATTCTGGCAATAGACGGCTAAGCCTTCCGATGATCGAAACTATTGAAAATTCAATCACATGTGATTCATGGATTGAAAAGATCAATATTCGAGCAAAAGGGTTGGTAAAAAGCCATGATGAGAATCGGGATAATGCTAAATCGACAAAAGATTTAACTAAACTTTCCGATTTAATGAAAGTCGATCAAGGCGTTTTGAAGGAAATTGAATTTCTGAGAAATGCCAAAGCACTGCTTTCTGATCGAAAACAGACCCTCATTAATGATGAGGAAGAAACCATCAAATCCTATCAATACGATACGATTGAATGGTAAATAAAGTCCAAGGGGTGGGATTATTTCCCACCTCTTTGATTCAAAAATTTTAAATAAAAAGGAGTATTCTATGAATACTGTTATTGAACCTCCTCCATAACTGGAGTGAAATTCAGAAATTAGGAGACTAATTTTAAATAATGTAAAAATTATTATAACTAGAACGGGCTGTTCATTTATTTGGGCAGCCCGTTTTTTTATTTATAAGGATTTAAATATGAAAGAAAAAGGTATAAGAAATAAGGAGGCCGACATGGAAAAACTACTAAGATATCGAGATGCTGCTGATCTATTGAGTGCTTCCGAGAGAAGTGTTCGACGTTGGGTAGTTGAAAGAGATATTAAAACAGTAAGAATTGGTCGTTGCATTAGAATTCCTGAATCGGAGATGAAGAAATTCATCGATAGTGAATGTAATGTACAAGACCAGATAAATAAATTCACAATAGAAGGAGGTTGATATGGCTTCAGTAAGAAGAATTCCAGGCAGATCGGTTGAGACATATGTAATTGACTTCCAAGATCCATTCACTGAGATCAGAAAACGGAAGATCTTCAAGGGATCAAAATCCAATGCTAAAGCGATTGCAAAAGAACTAGAGTTAAAACTGCATCGCATAAAAAATGGGGTAGAGGGAACGATCCGAAGCTCAGCTTATCTAGAAGAATTTTCTGAATATTTTGAAGCGAACTCTAAAAAGGTGAAAGATGAAAAATCTGTCATTCGCGAAATGCATACTATCAATGTCTTTATAAAGTATAAACAATATGGAAAAAGAAAATTGAATTCAATAAGATGTATAGATATACAGAATTTTGTTAATTTCCGACTTAATTCAAAGAAAAGAAACGGTGAAAAGTTATCACCAAATACAATTTTATTGGACATTAGGAACCTAAAAGTATTCTTTACTTTTGCTGTTAAAAACCAGTACATAGAAAGAAATCCAATGATAGGAGTAAGGGGTCCCAAAAGAAGAGAAAAGAAGATTCGATTTCTCACAGAATCGGAGATTAGGTTAATACTGAATGTAATTGATAAAAAAGATTTCAGAAATCTAATTGCTACCTATCTTTATACTGGAGCGCGTCGTGAAGAGTTAGTTCCTCCTTTATTTACATGGTCAAGTGTGGATTTTCCAAATAAACAAATACAACTAACTGGAAAGTTAGGAAAAACCAGGTATGTACCAATGAATAGTAAGGTAGAACAGATTCTTAAGGAACACAAGAAATTGGGATTTGAATTTCCGTTCAATTTCAAACTTGACTATGTGTCCCATAGATTGGCCGATTATTATAAAGAAGCTGGAATAAAGGATGCGAATGTTCATGTGCTACGAAAAACTTTTGGATCTCTGCTTATCCAAAAGAAACTAGCAGACATATTTATGATATCCAAATTACTTGGACACAGCAGTGTTCGGGTAACCGAATCACATTATGTTGATCTGCTTAAAGAAAATGTTGAGAAACCGGTTGAAGGGTTGACTGATGTTATCTTACTCGAATGAAAAAAAAAGTAACCTGCGTGTAATGCGTGGGTTATTTTTTTTGCCTTGAATGATTACCTTCCTTCTTTACCAATCAAATTTTTCTCAATTACACATACTAAAATTCACATCCCAATTGAAACAGGGGACTTAAAATCCCTCGGAATTTTATTCCATGCGAGTTCGATTCTCGCCCTCGGTACATTATTCTCCCCTCTAATCAGTCGGGAGTTTTCTTTTTTAAACCACATTTCTGCAAATGTGTCATATTCACAATCTATCAGAATTTATCGATATTTATCGCAAAATAGGGTTATTTCGGATACACTTTTTCGGATACGCTTCAAGAGGATAGTGTGGATGGCTTCAATAATGATAAATATAACACCTACTCACTTACTATCAGATTCAATGTGAAACAGCCTTGATTGAGCTCACACGAAGCAGAAAGGGCCTTTCAGCTAACTAATTCGTAACGCTCTAAAACCTAACACCATTACACACTTATCAATGTCGGAACTTCTCTATACTCGAATATAGAGTTGCAATAGCTGATATACAGGGTATTCCAATACCTTAAATCTGGTAAATGGAATTTTCAACCAGATAAAGGGCCCATAGGACCTTTTCCGCCCGGTACCCATACTTACTATGTCTCACTCCCACAATCTCATGCAATTTTTCAACGAGTTCTGATATCCTTGAAAATGACTTTGCCTCCTTTTTAAGTGAGTATTAAAAAAAATATTGAGAGAAATTTAATCAAATTAAGGAAAGACATCTCATCTGATAGTGTTAACTTTTTATCCTTGATTGACAATTTCTAAAGTTGTTTGACGAATGTTTTTTATTTACTTGGCAATTCGTACAGTTATAATCCACTCTCCTCGATGATTACACCAAAAGGAGAAAGATTTTTACTAATTTAATTCATAAATTACTTGCCGTTTATATCAAACTATTAAAGGATTGTCGTATTGTGTTCCTTAACAACTCCTTCTTCTTCATCCCTTAGAATACAGGTTGAACTGAGAGAGGTTGTATATAAAATTCGACATAATATTTTCGTTGTGAATTATTGCCATATTGTCGCTGTCATTGATGAAGTTAAAATATAATTAGGAATTACGTGATTAATAGTACATTAATATGAAATTAATTGAATCTATTAAATGAGTTTTGTTTATAAAAATATTTCTTGAAAGGTGTTTAATGAATTCAAATAGTAAAAAATTCCACAACGTTATTAAAAATAACACTTTCTATTTTTTTAATCCCGATTTTGAAGAGAAATATGAAGGGTATATTAGCTCATTAAAAGAAACTCTTCTGGTGTTGAAGAATGATATTGAAATTTATGGACTAAGAAAGGAGTCATTTGAAAAATTAATCTGTGAAAAGGAAAATGGTCTCCGTGCGCTCCTTGCCTTGACAGGTTTTTCCAATGAGCTCCTAAAAAGAGTAACGACACTAATTAGAGTTGTTGATGATGTGGAGTTAAGCAAATTAGTAAATAAAACAGACTGGCATGTTAAAACTGAAATAACAAAAGATGGTGTAACTGAGTGGACGGATAAACAAATTCAAAAAAGGATAAATAATAACATATATTTCAAAAAAGGATTAGTTAATCTGTTTTTTGAAGGAGCAACTATTCCATTTTTATGTGAGACTATTCCATTATTTGAACTAAAAAAATTAAGTATTTCAAAATTAAAATTTGAAGTTCCAGAAATGATTGATACACTGATAAGATACAAAGAGAAAGGTTCTTATTCAGGTAAAAAACAAAATAATCCTGAAATTCTTGTAGAAAAAATACTCGATGAACTTGAGATACCTTTTGAAAAGGGTGATCTGTCAGAACTAATTGATAATGCACCCAATAATAAGCGAACAATGGATTTTATTATTCCAAATAAAGTTAATCCATTAATCATTGCTGAAAGTTCTTTTCTTGCAACTACTTCATCTGGACAGGGTGACAAATCTAAAACCGAAATCTCGATAGATTCTCTAATAAAACAATATTATCCACTTGCAAAATTTATAGGATTTGTCGATGGCATTGGCTGGTATGTCCGAAAAGGTGATTTAAAACGAATGGTTTCGGCCTACAATGATGTGTTCACTTTTCATGAAGATGAACTGAATCGATTTAAGAATCTACTAAAGGAAGTATTTGGGAAGTAAATGAAATATATAAACAAAATTCTTCAAGGGGATTGCCTGGAATTATTCAAAGGAATCCCTGATAATTCCGTCAATGTTACTTTTGCCGATCCTCCATTCAATTTAAAGAAAAAATATAATAGTTACAGAGACATGAAAGAATTCCAGGAATATTTAGAGTGGTGCAGACATTGGATTAGGGAAATGGTAAGAGTCACCAAACCTACTGGCTCCATTTTTGTTCATAATATACCAAAATGGCTCACATATTACGCTACCTATTTAAACGAAATTGCCGATTTCAAACATTGGATATCTTGGGACGCGCCCACTGCGCCAATGGGAAAATCTCTTCAACCAGCTCATTATGGAATTCTGTTTTATGCCAAAGATGTAAAGCAAAATAAATATAACGAAATCCGTTATCCTCACAAGCGATGTAGAAAATGTAGATTTTTGCTAAAGGATTACGGTGGAAAAAAATCAGGATTACACCCATTTGGTCCACTTGTATCTGACGTCTGGTCAGATATTCATAGAATTAAACATAATAAGTATCGTGATCATCATCCGTGTCAATTACCAATTCATCTTTTGGAAAGGCTTATTTTGATGTCAACTGAAAAAGACGATATTATTTTAGATCCATTTATGGGAACCGGGACTACAGCAATTGCGGCGAAAAGATTAGGGCGTAATTACATCGGATTTGAATTGGATCCCAATTATACAGAAATCAGTAAAAATAAACTTTTAATGGAAAAATCTATTTCTAACATTGGTGGTATTTGGATCAGTTATTTTAATAAATCTGTCATAACTGTTAGAAACAAGGATTGGATTGAGCTATCAACTTTCTACACCCTACCTAAAAATAATAAAGAAATAGATCATTCAAAAGTTAATTTTATTGAGAAGAAAAAAATTGAACAACAATTCGAAATTATTTCTAATGGTAATGGTACAAAAAAAAGTTTTCAACTTAAAGTAGATTTAAAAGATTGTGATTGCGGTGATGATGTTTTTCCTGCTGTCGGGAAAAATATCTAATCGAGCTTTTATGAAATGATACTCTACAATTTCTTTTATATTTAAGATTTGATGGGGTTGGTTAGCGATGATACGTAAATCGGATAAAGTTTACCATATATATGGTCTCATGCAGAGATCTGTGGATTATTCGTAATCAGAATTACAAAAACGAATTTGGATTCAGTATATACCTTATCAATATCTTATTTAACCAAAAATCTGGTCAATTATAAACAAAAGAATATGGTAAATTGAAAAGTAATAAAATATCTTTAAAATGCATTCATGACCTTCTTGGGTTACATTTCATAATCCCCCCATTTCAACGAGGTTTTCGCTGGACTTCTCTGCAAGTCACTGATTTACTTGATGATATTTGGGAATTTACTCAAAAAAACCAAAAACCCAAAGAAGAATTCTACTGCTTGCAACCTATTGTTGTTGCTCCTCATGAAAATAGGTATATTGTTATTGATGGTCAACAACGGTTAACTGCTATTTTTATTATTATGGCTGTTTTAAAAGATATTAAAGAATTGATTATTAAAGAAAACTTTAGTCTCAAATACGAAACCAGAAAAACCAGTGAAAAGTTTCTCCAGAATATTTTAGTTAATCGAAAAGATGAGAACATTGACTATTATTATATTTGCGAAGCATTTGAAACAATTGAAAATTGGTTTGACAATAAACCAGGGCCAGTCAAATTAAATTTTTTAAATACACTACTGGGAGATGATGTAAGTGGTAATAATGTCAAGGTTATTTGGTATGAAGTACTTGAGGAAACTGATCCAATTGACATATTTACTCGTATTAATATGGGGAAAATTCCATTAACAAATGCTGAGTTAGTTAAAGCACTATTTTTAAGAGAAATTAATTTCAAGGGAAATAGTGACTTCCGTCGATTAAGGCAATTGGAAATTGCCGCAGAATGGGACAATATTGAACGAAATCTCAGAAATGAAGAATTTTGGTATTTTATAACAGACGGGAAAAAAAGTTATGCTAATCATATTGAATTCCTTTTTGATCTAATTGCACAAACCCCATCTAATGCAATAGACAATTATAGTACATTCAGATATTTCAATGAAAGAATTGGGGCCTCTGATGATATTTCAAAATCTTGGAAAGAAATCAAAAATTATTATCTTACTTTTAATGAATGGTTTGAAAATCGAACCTACTATCATTTAATTGGCTGCTTAATAACTTTTGGAATGGGAATTGAGGTCATTAAAAACAAATGTAGTTTAATATCAAAAACAAATTTTGAATCATATTTAAAAAGAAAAATTAGAGATTATGTCAATTGTAAAATAGATGAATTAAACTATTTTCAAGACAAAATTATGATTAAAAAAGTACTATTGCTTTTTAATATCATTACGCTTATCTCTAAGGAAGACTCAAATGCTCGATTTCAATTTAACAGATTCAAAAAGGAAAACTGGGATTTAGAACATATTCATTCTGTTCAATCCAATGCACCCAAATCTCCGATACATCAAAAAGAATGGCTTAGTGAAGTTATGCAGTTTACAGATGACAATGCACTAAAAAATAGAATAAACTTATTTCTTGACAATCATGATAACGATGAGTTTGAAATTCTTTATAACGAAATTCTTGAAACTTATAATGAGGACGGCTTTCATGAAGATGTAAACGACATTTCCAATCTTGCCTTATTGGATGCAGGGACCAACAGAGGGTATAAAAATGCAGTATTCCCAATTAAACGAAAAATAATTATTGAAAAAGATATGTATGGTAAATTTATTCCTCTTTGTACTAAAAATGTATTTTTAAAATATTATAGTGATAAAATAGATCAGATGACCTTTTGGGGCAAAACTGATCAAAAATCATACTTGAAAACTATTAATAGGGTCATATTTTCCTATTTTGATGATAATATGACTGAATCTAATGAAGAATGATAACAAATTGACATTCCTAAACCTTTTTATTGACAAGGGTTATAAAATTGAAATTCCGATTATTCAAAGAGATTATGCACAGGGACGAATTGTAGAGAATCAAGTTCGCAACAATTTCCTCAATTCTCTTTACAGATGTCTTAAAAATGACAATCCCCTGGACTTAGATTTTATCTATGGTTCGATATCAAACAAAATTTTTATACCCCTTGATGGGCAACAAAGGCTAACCACATTATTTCTCCTTCACTGGTATTTAGCTGCCAAGGATAACCAACTTGACAGATTCCAAAGTATTATGTTTGATAGGGAAGAATCTAAATTCACTTATGAAACAAGAATTACTTCACGAGAATTTTGTACTGCTTTGGTCGCAAATAAAATTGTGATTTCATATGAAAACGGAAAAAGTTTAAGTGAGTTAATTAGGGACTCCCACTGGTATTTTCTTTCTTGGGATATGGATCCTACTATCAGTTCAATGTTATTGATGCTTGATGCTATTGACGAAAAATTCTGTAATGAAAGTAATTTATATAGGAAGTTAGTCAGTAATAATTCAGCCCTAATCACCTTTCAATTCATTGAAATTAAAAATTTTGGCTTGTCTGATTCCCTATACATAAAAATGAACGCCAGAGGTAAAGAATTAACTTCATTTGAAAATTTCAAAGCAAAATTCGAACAATTATTAGAGCAATTTGATAGTACTAATAGCAGTCATCTAAAAAAAGAATTTTCATTAAAGATCGATAATGATTGGACAAATCTCTTTTGGAATTACAGAGATTCACAGACTCAACTTTTTGATAAGAAAATCATGAATATTATCAGGGTAATTACAACTAACAACTATGCAATTAAACAAAATACAACCCCAAATTACAGCAATCTAAGGGATCTCTTTTCAAACAAAGATTTGAATTTTTATCACTATTTCGACATAGGCTGCTTTGATTATGATTCTACAGTTACACTCATGAAAACACTTGACTTGCTTGTCAACGATTCTTCAGATAAAATTAAAATTTATCTTCCAAATAATCATATACTAGATGAATATAAATTATTCCGGAAGGCTCTTGATAATAGAATAACTCCTGTTGAACGAATCCAATTGTTTGCTTTATATAGTTATCTGATTAAGTATGGTGTTAATAATAATTTAGTTGAATGGATCCGCATTATTCGAAATTTGACAGAAAATACTAGAATTGAAGAAATTCCAGATTACTGTGCTTCAATTAATTCCATAAATGAAATGTTAGTCTTTGGAAATGATATTATTCGCTTTATAGCAGATGATGCAAATAATATAATAGGGTTTGCGGGTATTCAAGTTAAGGAAGAAAGAATCAAGGCTTTACTTATACTTAAAAATGAAAAATGGCAAGAAAAAATAATTCAAATAGAAAACCATCAATATTTTAAAGGTCAAATCGGTTTTATTTTATGTTTTTCTGGCATAAGTGATTATTATAAAGAAAATAGAAAACTGAATTGGACAACTGCTGAAGATGAGAAATTTTATATTAAATTCTGTAATTATTGTGAAAAATCACAAATCCTTTTTATAGATACAGGCTTATGTAAATTCAAAGATTTTCTTTTTGAACGAGCTTTACTTTGCAAGGGAAATTATTTATTAAAAAAAAGGAGGAATGATAGTTTTCTTATTGACTCAGATAGAGATATTAGCTGGAAAAGACTACTTCGAGACAATAATGATAAGAGAATAATCTTAATGGAGTTATTTGATTGTTTAGATACAACTCGGACTGAAAAAGCGTTGCAAACAATAATAAGTGAATCAGAAATACTTGATTGGAGACGATACTTTATTAAGTATCCTGAAATACTGAGAGCTTGTGGTTCCAATAAATTTATAAGATGGAAAGAAGAAAATGATATATTGCTATTATCTAAAACTCAAACAAACGGTTATCATAGAGAATACTATACTTATAGTTTAGCATTATGGTTACGCGAAATAGGGAATCGAGTTAGATATAGAGGAGATTATTCAGTGGAATATCCCAAATGCATTAGTCAAATCAATGGAGAAGATATTAATATTTTATATCAACAAAAAATTAACGATCCCCAATATTGCTATTCCATTGAATATAATGGTGATAATAAATATTTTAGTACGCAAAAAGAAATCATTAACTATCTGACAGAAAATGATATTCTTATTAATTAAAAACAATTAACTTAAAATATAGAATATTGTTAAAATAATTATCATTCAAAATCAGAAATTCACAATAAACTGTCTCCTCAATGCCAAAATATACATTCGGTGAATTAACTGGCATCAAAGAAGGTGAAGTTTTTGAAAACAGAAAAGCCCTTCGAGAAGCAAACATTCATTTAGCTTTGATGGCTGGAATTGATGGTAATCCAAGAGAAGGCTGTAGTTCAATTGTTCTTAATGGTGGGTACATTGATGACCTTGACTTGGGTGAAGAGATCATCTATACTGGTCATGGTGGGAATGATCAAGGCTCAAAAAGACAAATTAGGGATCAAGATTGGGATGCACCAGGAAATAAAGCATTATTGGTAAGTGAATTTAAGGGTCTACCTGTCCGCGTCACAAGAGGCTATAAACACAAATCAAAATTCAGTCCTTCATCTGGTTATCGATATGCTGGTATATTTTATGTGAGGACTCACAAGGAAGAAATCGGGGAAAATGGATTCAATATTTGCAGGTATTACCTCATTAAGGATGGAATTTTTGAAACACCAGATTCAAAAGATGAAATTGAATTACCAAAAAGGAAAAATAAACCTAAAAGAATTAAGTTCACAGTAATTCGAATAGTTAGGGATACTGCATTATCAAAATCTATTAAAGAACTCTACGATTTCACATGTCAAGTCTGCTCTAAAAGGATTGCTGTGCGCAATGTGTCCTATGCTGAGGGAGCACATATAAAACCTCTTGGGAAACCTCATAATGGCGGTGATGATACAAATAATATTTTGTGCTTATGCCCAAATCATCATGTGATGCTTGACAAAGGAGGTTTTACAATAGCTAATAATTTTGATTTAATTGGAATATCTGGCAGATTAAATGTTCACGAGAAACATATTATTGACTCATCAAATTTGACTTATCATCGAAACCATATATTTATAAATGATTGACGTTGTTGCTGGAATAATCATGGATGGGAACAAAGTACTTTTAGCCAGAAGAGCAGCCCACAAAAGTTTCTCTGGCAAATGGGAATTTCCAGGTGGTAAAATAGAAAATGGTGAAAAACCTGAGTCGGCACTTGAGAGGGAATTGAAAGAAGAATTTGATATTACCACAAATGTTGGAGAGCATTTTAAAACAGTGGAATACTCATATGAAGATTTTGACATTAGGCTTATTTCTTATTTTACTGTATATATTTCCGGCTCATTTAATCTAATAGACCACGACAAAATAAATTGGGTTGAAATCCCAAGATTATTAGATTATTGTCTCGCTGAGGCAGACATACCAGTTGCCGAGAGATTGATGAGAATAAGTGTTTAATGCCGCCGCCGCAATGGCTGGGATGCTGAGTAGGTTAATAATCTGAAATACTATTAGGTGCCTTACAGGTGCGTTTCACGCGCGTATATACGTATGGAATGGTGTCGATCTGGTGGTGATTTTGTAGTTCTTCAGCATAAAATGAATCCATTCAATCTACGGGCAAAATTGAGAATGAAATTCGGTAAAAATGCTTTATTAGTTAATGGTCTGCTAATATTAGATTGTCTTTA
>Ga0233431_1002750_pt1 | contig 23398 bp, 40 predicted proteins | sample SI_118_April2016_FD_179867 | JGI IMG/M metagenome (GOLD analysis project Ga0233431, IMG submission 179867) | Seawater microbial communities from Saanich Inlet, British Columbia, Canada - SI_118_April2016_200_MG | ecosystem: Environmental > Aquatic > Marine > Inlet | place: Canada: British... | reverse complement strand
CTTTTACACCAAGAAAAACAGATTGGAGAGTTCCTCAACATGGTCAACATGGATATCATAAAAGAACAGATTATAATAAATTAGTTTCATTTGTAGGTTCTGATCCTAAAGGGATAAACCAAGATGGTGGAATTAAACAATATGGTGAATTAAACAACGATTATGTTTTGATTAAGGGATCTGTTTCTGGTCCTGCAAAGAGATTAATCCTATTAACTAAAAATATTAGAGGTAAAAAAGATATGAATGCTCCAGATATAGTTTCTGTGAGTCAAAGTTCGAAACAATGAAAACTAAAGTACAAAATTTACAAGGTAAGGAAATTAAGGATATAGATTTACCTAAAGCATTTTCCGAAGAAGTTAGGCCAGATTTGATTAAAAGGGCTGTGCTTTCATTACAATCTTCAAGAAGGCAAGATTATGGTGCAAGTTTGAGAGCAGGAATGGATTACTCCGCTAAATTATCTAGAAGAAGAAAAAAGTATAGGGGTGGATATGGTAGAAGTATGTCAAGAATACCCAGAAAAGTTATGTTAAGGAGAGGTACTCAATTTGTTTATACTGGTGCAGTTGTTTCTGGTACTGTTGGTGGAAGAAGGGCTCATCCTCCAAAGGCAGAAAAAGATCTTGGACAGGCAATAAATAAGAGGGAAAATAGAAAAGCTATAAGATCCGCTATAGCTGCAACTGCCGAAAAAAAGCCAATTGTTATTGAAAAATTAGAAAGTTTATCTAAATCTAAAGATGCACTTTCATTGTTTACTAAACTTGGTTTTGAAAAAGAAGTTGAAAGAGGATCTAACAAAAAGATCCGCCCTGGAAAAGGAACATTAAGAGGAAGGAAGTACAGAAAATCGAAAGGTATTTTGGTTGTTGTATCAAATGAATCTGCAATATCTAAAGCTTGTAGGAATTTGGCTGGTTTCGATGTTTCAAACGTCAATTCATTGAATGCAGAGCTATTAGCGCCAGGAGCAGTTCCAGGTAGGTTAACTGTTTGGTCTTTGGATGCTATCGAGAAAATGAATAAGGAGAAGTTGTTCGAGTAAGATGAAACAATATAGAATAATAAAATATCCATTGGCAACTGAAAAGGCAGTTAGATTAATGGAATCAGAGAATAAGTTACTCTTTGTTGTAGATCTTCATGCTAAGAAAGCAGAAATAAAAGAAGCTATTGAGAAAGAATTTAAATTAAAAGTTATTAAAGTTAACACTTTGATTGATAGAGCAGGACATAAAAGAGCTTACATTTCAGTTTCTCCAGAAACTCCTGCAATAGATGTTGCAACACAATTAGGATTAATGTAAAATGGGTAAACGAATTATTTCACAGAGAAGGGGAAGGGGAACTTCTAGATATAGAACTCCTGGACATAGATTTGTTGCACCAATTTTCCATAGACCTTATGATGATATTGAAAAAACCAGTGTTATGAATGGTGTTGTTAAGGACTTTTTGAAATGTCCCGGGCATTCTGCACCTTTGGTTGAAGTAGAATATGAAAATGGAGATAGAGGTTTAATGTTGGCCATACAAGGAATTTACACTGGTAAAAAAATTCAATCCGGTAAACTTTCAAAAGTAGAAGTTGGAAATACAATTCCGCTAAGGAGTACAAAGATAGGCATGATTATTCATAATATAGAATCTAAAGTTGGTGATGGTGGGAAACATACAAGATCTGCAGGATCATTTTCAACCGTTGTAGCTAAGACTCAAACAAAGGTTTCAGTTAAACTGTCTTCAAAAAAGATAAAACAATTTGATATTGATTGTAGGGCAACAGTAGGTGTTGTTGCCGGTGGCGGTAGAAAAGATAAACCAATTATTAAAGCGGGAAAAAGACACTTTATAATGAAAGCAAGAAACAAACTTTACCCACAAACATCAGGTGTAGCAATGAACGCTGTAGATCATCCATTCGGATCTGGTAGGGGTAGGCATATTGGTAAGGCAAAGACTGTTTCAAGACATGCTCCTCCTGGAAGGAAGGTAGGTTCAATTTCTCCAAAGAGGACAGGTAAGAAGTAAAATGGCAAAAGAATTAACTTACAAAGGTAAAACTAAGGAAGATTTAGATAAGATGAATGTGCAAGACTTTGCTAAATTAGTTCCTTCTAGACATAAGAGAACTATGTTGAGAGGATTTACTGATGCTCAAAAAATATTGTTGAAAAAAATAAATGCAGTAAATGCTGGAAAATATAAGAAAAATATAAAGACACATTGCAGAGAAATGGTTATTCTTCCTGAAATGGTTGGATTAACAATTTATATTCATAATGGAAAGGTGTTCATGCCAGTTTCTATTGTTTTTGAAATGCTTGGACATCGTTTAGGAGAGTTTGTTGATACAAGAACTAGATTAAAGCATAGTGCTCCGGGTATTGGTGCAACAAGATCTAGTTCATCTCAATCGGTTAAATAAAGATGACGGAAGATAAAACAAAAAAGGAAGAAGCTAAGGAGAAACAACCAAAACTTGGAAAGAAAGAAATTCCAAAGGTTAATCCTGAGAAAGCACATTTTGCTAGTGTTAGCGTTAAAAATCTTCCAATATCTACTAAACAGTCTGTCGAAATTGCAAAATATCTCATGGGGAGGCAATTGAATAAATCAAAATTATTTTTACAAAATGTTATTGATAAAAAAAGTGCAGTTCCGTTTAAGAGATACAACCGAGATGTTGGCCATAAACCTGGAAAGATTGCAGCAGGAAGATATCCTGAAAAATCTGCCAAGCATTTCCTTATGCTTTTGAATTCATTAGAAGCAAATGCAGAAAACAAGGGATTGGATGTTGATAATTTAAAACTTTCAGAAGTTATTGCGAATAAAGGTCCTGGTCAGTGGCATTATGGAAGATTGAGAAGAAGAAAAATGAAAAGAACGCATTTAGAAATAAAGGCGGTGGAAATTGAAAAATGATTGAAAGAGATATAATTAAGAAAAGCTTGAAGGAATTTCATATTAAGGAATATATGGCTGATGTAGTTGGAAAGTCTGGCTATAGTCATACCGAAATACAAAGAACTCCGCTTGGAGAGAAAGTTATTGTTTATTCTTCAAAACCTGGTTTGGTTGTTGGTAGTAAGGGCAAGGGTATCAAAGAACTAACAGAAGTTTTGAAAAACAAATTTGGTTTAGAAAATCCACAAGTTGAAGTTAGTGAAGTGGATAGGCCGTTCTTAAACCCAAAGTCTGTTTCCAAGGAAATAGTAAGTTCATTTGAAAGATTTGGTCCAAGACGTTTCAAGTTTACTGGTTATAAAATGTTAGAATCCATTATGTCTGCTGGTGCTCAAGGTGCAGAGATAGTTATTACTGGAAGAGGTATTCCAAGTACAAGATCTAAGTGTTGGAGATTTTCAGCAGGACATCTTAAGAAATCTGGAGATATTTCTGAGAATTTTGTTTCAAGAGGTTATTCCATTGCACATTTAAAATCTGGTGCAGTAGGTGTCAAAGTATCTATACTTACTCCAGATGTTAAACTTCCGGATACAATTAATTTGAAGGAAGTTGTTGTTGAAGAGAAAGAAGCTGAAGAAGTTAAAGAGGAAACTTCCGAAGATAAGAAAGAGCAGCCAAACGTGGAAAAGAAGGGAGAATCTAAAAAAGAGGAACCAAAAACAGAAAAAAAGGAAGAAGCTAAATTAGAAAAGAAAGAAGTTAAAAAAGCTGAACCTAAAAAAGAAGAAAAAATTCCAACTGCTTCGGAACTAAAAAAAATTAAGGAAGAAAAGGATGTCAATAATAAGAAAGAATGAATTAGTTCAAATGGATGAGAAGTCTTTGGACGGAAAGCTTGTTGAGTTAAAGAAGGAGCTAATAAAGATTAATGCTCAAGTTGCAATAGGAACTGTTCCCGAAAATCCTGGAAAAATAAAGGAGATAAGAAGAACTATTGCAAGAATAAACACATTGAAAAAATTAAAAGGAGGTATTGAAAAGGCATGAGCGACGTATGCCCGAAGTGCGGCCTACCAACGGACCTTTGTGTGTGTGAAACCATATCCAAAGAAGAACAAAGAATAACTGTTAAGAAAGACAAAAAACGTTACGGAAAATTAGTAACTGTTATTGTTGGTCTTGATCCAAACAGTATTAATATAAAGGATTTGGCTAAACAACTCAAACATAAATTTGCTTGTGGGGGAACTTACAAGGATGGAATAATTGAGTTGCAAGGAAATCACATTTCGAAGGTCAAGGAAGAACTTATCAAACTCGGATTTAATCCTGACACAATAGATTAAAATGAAGTGGAAGGGTGGGTTAATTGGTTCGTGTATAGAGGTGGTAGAGTCTAAAAATAAGGATTTGGTAGGTTTGAAAGGGAATGTGATTGACGAGACAAAAAACATGATTGTTATCGAAAACGGTATGACTAGAAAAATTATCAAAAGCCAAGTAATAATAAAAATTGATGGGAAAATTATTGATGGGAAATCAATGGTTGGACATCTAAAAGACAGGATAAAATGAAAAAAAATAAAGGAATTGGAATTGAAGTGAATTTGTCTAGTGAGAAAACTGATGAATTAAGTAAAGAATTGGCAGATAGTGGTATAAAAATTAGAGGTAGAATTTTCATTGGAAAAGTAGTCTCTAAAGATGCACACAAATCTGCAAGGATAGAACTTACAAGGATTAAACCAGTTAGAAAATATGAGAGATTTGAGCACAGGACATCAAAGTTTAGTGTTCATAATCCAGTTTGTTTAGACTGCAACGTTGGTGATACTGTAAAGGTTGTTGAATGTAGGCCAATTAGCAAAACTAAAAAGTTTGTTATTGTTGAAAAAATAAAATGAAAGCCATAAAAGCAAGAATACCAAGATGTATTGTAAGGGGTTCCAAGATGGAAGTCTGTGATAATTCAGGTGGTAAAATTGCATACTTAATTTCCATTAAAGGATCTAAAACTGTTAAAGGTAGATTTCCTTCTGCAGGTGTTAGTGATCTTGTTATGGTTTCTATAATCAAAGGTGATAAGAGTATTAGAAAACAGGTTGTTCCTGCAATTGTTGTAAGACAATCTAAAGAGTATAGGAGATTGGATGGAACAAGAATAAAATTCAGTAATAATGCAGTTATACTTTGCAAGGATGAAAAAGGGAATCCAAAAGGAACATCATTTAAAGGACCAATAGCAAAGGAGGCAACTGAAAGATGGCCTGCAGTCGGCAAGTTATCAAAAATTATAGTTTAAAATGAAATCAAGTTTTTCAACCTCATGGAATAGAAGTAAACAACCTAGAAAGCAACGTAAATTTGTTTTCAATGCTCCAGCACATGTTAGGATAAAGTTTATGACTTCTACTCTTTCAAGTGAGTTGAAGAAAAAACACAACAAGAAAAATGCTCCAGTTAGAAAAGGAGATAAAGTTAAAATTTTGAGAGGGCAGTTCAAGGGCAAAATCGGTGTAGTGTCTGCTGTGAACAGAGTAAAATCTAGAGTTTACGTTGAAAACATTGGTATTTTGAAAAAAGATAGTACAAGATCACTTTATCCGATTCATCCATCAAATTTGATGATAACTGAAATAAAACTAGAAGATAAGAAGAGAAAAGCAAGTTTAGAGAGGAAACAAAATGGTAAGAAACCACATTAAAAGATTAACAGCTCCAAAAACATGGCCAATCCATAGAAAAGCTCACTCATGGGTTGCAAAACCAAATCAGGGAACGCACAGTTTAGATAGTTGTGTCTCTCTTGGAACTTTTTTGAAGGAATTTTTGAAAATATGTAAAAATTCTAGGGAAGTTAAGTTTATTCTTTCAAAGAAATTAGTGAAAATTGATGGCAAAGTAAGAAGAAATATAAGATTCCCTGTCGGTCTTATGGATATTATTACTGTTAAAGACAATAATTATAGAATTTTGTTTAATACAAAGGGGAAACTGTCATATGTTGAAGTTTCTAAAGAAGAAGCTAAATTAAAACCTAAAAAAATTATTGGTAAAACTTCATTAAAAGGAAATAAACTACAAATAAATTTGTTTGATGGTACAAATCTTCTTTCTGATAAAAAAGAGTTTAAGACCAATGATACGCTTGTATTTAGTGAAGGTAAACTTAAAGAAAAAGTTGAATTTAAAGAAGGTGCTTTTGTTTACATTACTGGTGGAAAACAGATTGGTAAAGTTGGTGTGTTGAAGAAAATTGGAAATTTTGAAAACCTTCAACCTAAAAAAATTATTTTCAATGACGGTAAATCCGATTTTGAAACGTTGGGGACCTTTGCTTTTGTGATTGGTAAAGATAAACCTCTAATTACACTTCCAAATGAATAAGATGAAAGAAATTAGGATAGAGAAAATAACTCTTAACAAAGGAGTTGGAGAGTCTGGAGAAAATTTGAAGAAAGCCATAAAGCTTTTGCATACGATTTCATCCAGAAAGCCAATTAGTAATGTATCCAATAAGAGAATACCAAAGTGGGGAGTTAGACCTGGATTGGAGATTGGTACTAAGGTTACTATTAGGGGAAAAGATGCTGAAGAATTGTTAAAGAGATTGTTTGTGGCTGTTGAAAATAGAATAAAGCCAACATCGTTTGGTAGAGATGGTAATTTTTCATTTGGAATTCCAGAATACATTGAGATTCCCGAAATTCAGTATGATCCAGAAATCGGTATTGTTGGTTTAGAGGTTGCTATAACTCTAGAACGTCCAGGATATAGAATTAAGAAAAGAAAATACATTAAATCTAAAATAGGAAAAAATCATTTGATTACAAGAGAGGACGCAATGGAGTATGTAAAAACCAAATTTAATGTTAATATAGAGGTGGAAGAATAAAATGACTACAAGCGACCATAGAAAAGCATTCAAACAACTTAAGGCTAAACCTGCAAAGTTGACCAAGTTTATCAAACATAATAAGCCAAAAAAGAGAAGTTGTGGAAAGGCTTTGAGAAAATGTAAAAGGTGTGGGAGAAATGGTGCCCACATTCAGAAATACGACATAGGATTATGTAGACAGTGTTTCAGAGAGATAGCCAAGAGCATTGGTTTCAAAAAATATAGTTGAGGTTAAAAAAATGTCACTAAACGATCCATTAGCAAATGCGATGTCTCACATTTTGAATTGTGAGAAAAAAAGTATGAAGTCTTGTAAAATCAAGAATTCGTCTGTACTGATTGAGTCAGTTCTTACTATACTCAAAAATAATAAATATTTAAGTGATTTCAAATCTGTTGAAACTACAAAGGGTAAGTTTTTGGAATTAACTCTTAGTGGAAATATAAATAAATGTGGAGTTATAAAACCTAGATTTTCTGTTAAAAAGAAAGAATATGAAAAATTTGAGAAACGATATCTTCCTGCCCATGGTTTCGGAATAATTATTGTATCAACACCAAAAGGATTGATGATCCACAGTGAAGCTGCTGAAAAAAGTTTGGGAGGCAAGTTAATATCTTACTGTTATTAAAATGGCAAAAATAAACTTGAAAGAAAAAATTAAGATTCCTGAAGGAGTTGAAGTTGTAATGGAACCTTTGATCTTGAGAGTTAGTGGTCCTAATGGTAGTTTAGAAAGAAAATATTACTATCCTGGTTTAATTGTTAAGAAGGAAGATTCAAGCATATTATTAGAATATGCAAATGCTTCTAAGAAAGAAAAAACTGTTTTGAAAACATTGAAGGCACACATTAAAAACATGCTAATTGGTGCTAAAGGTGATTTTACTTATATGCTAAAGATTTGTTCAGGTCATTTTCCTATGACTGTTAATCATGAAGGAAGTAAGATTGTAATTAAGAATTTCTTGGGTGAGAGAGTTCCAAGAATCGCAAAAATATTGGACGGTGTTAAAGTTCAGATTGATAAAGATATAATTACTCTTTCCGGATCAAGTATAGAAGCTGTTGGCCAGAGTGCAGGAAATTTGGAAAAGTCAACTAGAATTACAAATAGAGACAGAAGGCGGTTCCAAGATGGAATTTATATAACAAGTAAGGCAGAGGAACCTAAAGAATGAAAGAATTGTTAGAGCTTAGGAAAATTGAGAAGGCAAGGAAGCCCAAATTTATTAGAAAGGATTCTAATACTCTAAAAGGTAAAACAAGAACCAAGTGGAGAAAACCAAGGGGTTTGCACAATAAACGTAGGTTGAATAAGAAGGGACACCAGAAAAATCCTTCAGTAGGATATAAATCTCCAGTATTAGTAAGAGGCCTTCAACGTTCAGGATTATCTCTTTATTATTTAAGAAATATTAATGATTTTAAGGATTTGAATAAGGAATCTCATCAAGCAATTATTGCTTCAAATGTTGGTTTGAAGAATAAAATTAAAATTTTGGAGAAGTGTCTTGCAGATGATATATCTGTTTCAAATATTAAAGACCTAAAATCATTTTTAGAAGATGTAAAAACAAATTTGGCTAAGAGAAAAGATACTTCAAAAGGTAGAAAGACAAAGAGGAAGAAAGAAGAAGATAAAGCTACAAAGAAGAAAGAAGATAAGAAAGATAAACAGGATGAAGAAAAAAAACAAGATGATGTTAAAAAAGAAGTTATGAGTGCAAAACAGGACAAAAAAACATCACATAAAGGTATTGATGTTAAAAAAGACACAACAAAAGCAAAAAGTGGACATCTTGCAAGGAGTGTTCCTGGAACTAAACAATGAAGTTAGACAAGCAAAAAAAATTGGCTGCTAAAGTATTTGGCGTTGGTAAAAAAAGGATAGTTTTCGATAATGATAAACTTTCCGAGATAAAAGAAGCTATAACTAGAGCAGATATGAGGTCTTTAGGAATTTTAAAAGCTGTTACCAAAAATCCAAAACGTTCGGTTTCAAGAGTTAGGGCAAGAAAGTTACTTAAGCAGAAGAGAAAGGGAAGAAAAACAGGTTTAGGATCTAGAAAAGGAAAGAAGACTGCCAGATTGAGTGGCAAAAGAGCATGGATAAATAAGATTAGAATTCAAAGATCATTTGCAAAGGAACTTAGAGATAAGAAGTTAATTTCACTTCCAACTTATAGGTTGGTTTATCGTAGAATAAAGGGTGGTTACTTTAGAAGTAAAGGTCATATAAAAACTCACTTAACAGATAATAGGTTATTCGAAAATGTCAAAAAATAAAACATACACAGTTAAGTTTAGAAGGAAGAGAGAAAAGAGAACTGACTATAGGAAGAGAATTAAGTATATTTCTTCTAATAAGTTAAGGATAGTATTAAGGCCTTACAATAAAAAAATTATTATTCAAGCAGTTGAATTTAAAGAGGATGGAGATAAAATTCTGTTTACTGTTGATTCTACTAGACTTAATAAATATGGTTGGAAAGGTTCAACTAGTGGGATATCTGCAGCATATTTGACAGGATTGCTTTTTGGTCATGTTTCGGAAGGAAAAATAAAGGAAGGAGTTATTGACGTTGGATTACATTCGATAACAAAGGGCACTAGATTACCTGCAGCAATTAAAGGAATTGTTGATTCTGGGATAAATGTTCCGCACTCTGCTGAGATTTTCCCTAAGGAAGATGTTATTAATGGGACTGTTGTCTCAAAATACTCTGCCGAATTGAAGAAATCTGATTTAGAAAAATATAAAAAACAATTTCCAAAATATTTAAAAAATGGTTTAAATCAAGAAGATTTGTTGAAGAGTTTTGAGGAGGCAAAAAGTAAATTATTGAGTTCAAATGGAAAGAAGGAATAGAAACAAGGGAAGAATGAATGCTATCGATAGGAAAGAAGCAGAAAGAACTAGAAAGGAAGAAACTATTTCAAAATGGATTCCTAAAACAGAGTTAGGTAGAAAAGTAAAGTCTGGAGAGATAAAAAATATTGATGAAGTTCTTGATAATGGTTTAAAGATACTTGAATCAGAAATTGTTGATATTCTTTTGCCAGAATTAGAATATGAGTTGGTTACTGCAGGACAGTCCAAAGGTAAGTTTGGTGGTGGAAAAAGAAGTATTTGGAAACAAACTCAAAAGAAAACTAGTGAAGGTAACAAACCAAAGTTTTCTACAATTGCTATTATTGGAAATAAAGATGGATATATTGGATTAGGTAGGGGAAAAGCAAAGGAAACTGTTCCGGCTAGAGAAAAAGCAGTTAGAAATGCAAAATTAAATATTATGAAAATTAGAAGAGGTTGTGGATCTTGGTCTTGTGCTTGTGGGGAAAATCATTCAATCCCATTGAGTATATCTGGAAAGTGTGGAAGTGTTGAAATTAGTCTTATTCCTGCACCAAAGGGTACACGTTTGACAGCACATAAAGAAATACAAAAAATATTGAAATTCGCAGGTATAAAAGATATTTATTCCAAAACAAAGGGTCAAACTAAAACACAATTAAATTTGGTAATGGCTTGTGTTGATGCGTTCAAAAAATTAAATTCTATGAAAGTTAAATCAGAGTATCATAAAATTTCTGGTTTGACAGAAGGAAAGAATGACTAAGATAGCTATAATCAGGATTGCTGGACAACAAGGGTTAGTTAGAAAGGTAAATAACACTTTCAAACTACTTAATCTTCATAAAAAAAATACTTGTGTAGTTGTAGAGTTTTCAAGTGATATAAGAGGTATGATGAAAGTAATAAAGGATCATTCTACTTGGGGTGAAATAGACAAAGATACTCTCTCAGATTTAATTAAAAAGAGAGGTAGACTACCAGGCAATTCAAGTGTTGAAGAGGCTTATCTAAAAGAAAAAGTTAAGAAAGGTTTTGATGAAATTTCTTCTGAATTAATTGATGGTAAGATGAAAATTAAAGACATTCCTGGTTTGAAACCATTCTTTAGATTAAATCCTCCAACAAAAGGTTATGCTCCAGAAGGAACTAAGAAACCATTCTCATTGGGTGGTGCATTAGGTTACAGGAAAGAAAAAATAAACGATTTAATACAGAGGATGCTATAAAATGCCTGCAAGTAAAAGGAAAAAAAATACGAGGATGCGAGCAAAAACTACTCACGGTTGGGGTTCTATGAAAAAACATAGGGGCGCTGGTAATCGTGGTGGTAGAGGTAATGCTGGAACTGGAAAAAGGGCTGATCAGAAAAAACCAACTATATTGAAGTTATATGGTTCTAGTTATTTTGGTAAGAAAGGTTTTAGGAATCAGAGAAGAGTTGGTAAGAAAAATTTTATTTTAAATTTGTCACACATTAACGATAATTTGGATAAAAAAGTTGGGGAGTTTTATATATTTGATGCTTCTAAGTATGATAAAGTATTAGGAACTGGAAAAATAACAAAAAAAGTTAAAATTAAGTGTAAATCATTTTCAAAGACTGCTATCGAAAAGATAAAGGAAGCAGGCGGAGAAACGGAAATATGTTCCTAAGAAAATTGATGGCTAACTTACCTGAGGTAAGAGGTCCAACACAAAGATTATCTTTCAAAGAAAAATTGAAGTGGACAGGGATAATTTTATTTGCATTTTTTATATTATCTATGATTCCTTTATTTGGGTTAGGTCAAAATTCATTAGCTCAATTTGAACAATTATCTATTATTCTTGGAGCAAGTTTTGGTTCCATTATGTCTTTGGGTATTGGCCCAATTGTAACTGCATCTATTGTTTTGCAACTTTTGACAGGATCTGGTATATTGAATATCGATTTAACAACTGCAGAAGGTAAAAAATATTTTCAAGGTTTACAGAAATTACTTGCAATCTTTTTCATAATCTTTGAAGCATTTATTTATGTATTTATGGGCGGTCTAGCTCCATTAGCTACTTTGGCACCTGGAATTTTTAAAACAATGCAATTTATTTTGGCTTTCCAATTAGTATTGGGTGGTTTCCTGATTTTATTTATGGATGAAGTTGTGTCTAAATGGGGTTTTGGATCAGGTGTTAGTTTGTTTATTGCAGCAGGTGTATCTCAGCAAATTTTTATAAGGGCATTTTCTCCATTAAGCACTGCCGGACAATTTGCTTTTGGTTCTGGTTTGCCACCTGTTGGTGCTGTTTGGGTTTTCTTTAGATCCCTTATGAATGCTGATATGTGGGGTGCTGCAGTACCTTTCTTTGCAATATTATTTACTATAATTGTTTTTGTTATGTCTGTATATGCCCAAGCAATGAAAGTTGAGATTCCTTTATCTTTTGGTAGGATAAGGGGTCACGGAATGAGATGGCCTTTAAGATTTATTTACACGTCCAATATTCCAGTTATTTTGGTTGCTGCATTGTTGGCAAATGTTCAATTGTGGGCAAGATTATTCCAAAATAGAGTTGGTGATGCAGGAATTATGGCTTGGATCTCTCAACATATCTTTGGACAGTTTTCTGGACAAATTCCAGTTTCTGGTTTAGTTTATTGGACATATTCTCCTAATTTAGTTGAGTATGTTTTAAATGGGATTAGGGCTGGAGCTTGGAGTTTAACTCCTGTATTGCAAGCAATGTCTTATATGTTGTTTATGGTAATTGGTGCAGTTATATTTTCGATATTCTGGGTACAAACTTCCGGAATGGATGCAAAGTCACAGGCTAAACAAATATTATCTTCAGGTTTACAGATGCCAGGATTTAGAAGAGACCCAAGAGTCCTAGAAAGTGTGCTAAAAAGATATATTACTCCTTTGACAGTCATGGGTGGTGCAGCAGTTGGTATTTTGGCAGCGACTGCTGATGTAACTGGTGCTTTGTCTAGAGGAACTGGTATCTTGTTAGCAGTTATGATTATTTACAAATTGTATGAAGATATTGCTCAACAGCATATGATGGATATGAATCCTGCTTTGAGAAAAATGATGGGAGGAGAGTAAGCCTTAAAAAGTATATTGCTGAAAATTAACTGATGGTACTCGATAGTTTTTTTAATGGTATTTTTGGATGGGCTATAAATGCTGACCCTCTCTGGGGATTAATATTTGTTTCATTTGTTTTGACGTTTTTAATTACATTATCCTACAAATTTATGACAGATCAGAAGTTAATGAAGTCAGTTAAAGAAGAGATGAAAGACATTAGAAAACAAATGAAAGAGTTTAAAGATGACCCTACAAAAGTCATGGAACTCCAAAAAAGGTCCATGGATAAGTCCATGGTTCAAATGAAAAACTCTTTTAAACCAATGATAATCACCTTTATTCCACTCATAATCATCTTCGGGTGGTTAAGGGAAACATATGCTGAATTACCGATTGAATTCCTCTGGTTTTCAAGTTGGTTATGGATATATATCATATTTTCCATAATATTTAGCATATTCATAAGAAAGCTTTTGAAGGTACATTAAAATGCCAGCAGGAAAACACAAATCTAGGACATTAAGGAGGGTTTTTGTAAAAACCCCTGGTGGAGATAATAAAATCCACTATAGAAAAAGGAAGATAAACATTCCTAAATGTGGAAATTGTGGAAAACCGTTGCAAGGAATTCCCAAGTTGATACAATCCAAATTTAAGAATTTACCCAGGACCAAAAAAAGACCTTCAAGACCATATGGTGGTGTTTTGTGTTCTGCTTGTAGCAGAAAGAAAATAAAGGAGCAGGTTGTGTAAAATGTTTGACGTTGGAAGAGTTTGTGTTAAAATTGCAGGAAGAGATGCTGGACAGACTGCAGTAGTTGTTGATGTTGTTGATGATCATTATGTTCTTATAGATGGTAATGTTAGAAGAAAGAAATGTAATGTTAAACATCTTGAGCCATTGAAAGATATTTTAAAAATAAAGAAAGGCGCATCTACAATTGATGTTCATAAAGCAATGATTAGTTCTAAAATGAAAGTTGTTGAGATTAAAAAAGTAAAGAAAAGTCCAAAAAAGAAAAAAACTGAAACAAAAGAGAAGAAAAAATAATGGAATTAGACCCTGAACAATTAAAGGCTCTTGAGATGCAACTCGTTGGCCAAAATTTGAATAATCTTAAGAATCAGATTGATTCAATTGCCCAACAGATTGTTGAGCTTGAGGAACTTAAAGAAGGCTTACTTAGTCTTAAAGATGTAAAAGATAGAAAATCATTTATTCCTTTTGGAAGCGGTGTTTTTCTAGAATCTGAGTTGAAGCAGCCTAAAGAAGTATTGATGAATGTTGGTAGTGGGGTTCTTGTAAAAAAGGATTTTGGAGTAGCTACTGATATAATAGGAAGACAAATTACAGAGCTTAAGAGGATTTCTTTTGAAATGAGCTCCGAAATGAAAAAGATAGAATCTCAATTTAATTCTTAGTAATCTATTTAAGATTGTTATGATTCACTGATTTTATGCAATCAAACTTTTTGAGCTACTATTCTCGTTCTGATGTTCAGAATGGGATATATGGTAATTGTAAAGATAAAGAAATAGCTGTGCAATTAGGCGATAGGGGGTTTGCTAAAAGACCAAATATAATTCAATATTCTGGAGACGTTTTAGATTTTGCCAGAGATGGTGGAACCTCATTTCATATTTCTGAAGAGATGTGGAAGGACCCCATGTCTTTAGAGCCAGGTATGCCTAAAAAAAAGTTGGATTCTTTTAGATCTGGGTGGGATCTTGTTCTTGATATTGATAGTCCTGATTTGGAGGACTCAAAAATAATTGGGTATTATTTAATTGAGGCTTTAAAATTTCATGATGTAAAAAGTATTTTTGTTAAATATTCTGGAAACAAGGGGTTTCACATTGTTGTTCCTTTTGAGTCTTTTCCGGTTGAAGTTAATGGTGTCTTCATAAAAGATCAGTTTCCAGAAGGACCAAAAATTATAACTGAATACTTAATTAGCATGGTAAAGAAACCACTTCTCGAAAAATTTGAAGAAAGAACTGAAGATGTTTTGAAAATTGATACTATTTTAATATCAAGTAGACATATGTATAGAGCTCCATACTCCTTGCATGAAAAAAGTGGTTTGGTAAGTTTGCCTATAAATCCAGATAAGATCTTGGATTTTGATAAGAGTTTTGCCAATCCTGATACTGTAAAATTTGATGTTGGTTTTTTGGAAAATAGGGGAGGTATTGTAGAAAGAGATGCATCCCAATTAATGATGCAGGCTTTTGATTGGCACACAAAGAAAAAAAGAATAAAAGATTCAAGGGAAGACTATTTGGGGGTTATAAAGGGCCCAAAAAATTATGAAGAGTTCAAAGATAAAGTTCCTGAAGAAATGTTTCCAGAGAGTATAAAGAAAGGTTTAATGGGACTTGAGGATGGAAAAAAGCGTTTTTTGTTTATCTTACTTAACTTCTTGAAATGCGTTGGCTGGTCTTTTGAGGATATTGAAGAATTAGTTAGAACTTGGAATTCCAAAAATCCAGAACCTTTGAGAGAAGGTTATTTGTTGTCTCAGTTAAATTGGCATAAAAGACAAAAAGAGAACATTCTGCCCCCAAACTATGATAATGATGGATATTATAACGATTTGCAAATTCCCGACCCTGAAAATATCATGAGAAAGTTCAAAAATCCAGTTAGTTATGCGATTTTTAGGTATAAACGTTCTAAAAAGTAACTTTTATAAATAGTTTCCCGCAAGCCTATTGGATGGGAAGAATCAAGACTACTATGATCAAGAGGGTTACTCTTAAGTTATTTAGGGATCATCCTGATAAATTTAAGGATAATTTTGCAGAGAATAAGAAAGTTGTAGAAGAAATGGTCGATGTTAGGTCCAAAAAGCTTAGAAATATTATAGCTGGATACATGACTAGACTTGCAAAACAACAGAAATCATAATCATCTATCAATGGAGGTAATGAATATGGCGGAAGATACAACAACTCAGCAACCAGATGCAAGACGAGAAGTGCAAAAGAGAAATAGTGATGACAATGTGGTTTTTATTGGTGGTAAACCTTTTATGAACTATGTCACTGGTGTAGTTATGCAATTTACAACTCAAAATTCTAAGGAGATTGTGGTTAAAGCAAGAGGAAAGTTTATTTCTAGAGCAGTAGATGTTGCAGAAGTAGCTACAAGAAGATTTTTAGAGAATACTTGTGAATTGGGTAATATTGAAATTGGTAGTGAAGAATTCCAGAATAAGGAAGGAAGGCAAGTTAGAGTCTCTACTATTGAAATTACTTTGAAAAAGAAGTAAATTTTCTTTTTATTTTTTGATTTTGGTGGCATGATATGAAAATTGTGATTTGTGGGAGCATGACTTCTTCAAAAAAGATGGTTGAAGTCGAAGGCGTACTTGCTTCTTTAGGACATGAAGTAATTATTCCAGAATTTACTAGAGAATATGCTGAATTGCAGACTGTTGACCATATGCATACCGAATCTGCTAGAAATAAGGTAGAGCATGACTTAATTAAGAAATATTATAATAAAATAAGAAATTGTGATGCTGTTCTTGTAGTAAATGAACTTAGACACAATATTCAAGGATATATTGGTGGAAATTCTTTTTTGGAAATGGGTTTTGCTCACATTTTGGATAAGAAAATCTTTTTGTTAAATCCAGTTCCTGAAATTGGGTATAGGGATGAGCTTCTTGCCATGTGCCCTTTTATTTTGAATGGCGACCTTACAAATATTAATTGAATTTGTAAATATATTTGTCTAGGTTTATCTTATTATTTTTTATTTCTATATTTTCTCTCTTTAGCATTTTTATTTTGTTTTTAGTTCCGGATTCAAATCCCCCTACTTCTCCATCTGATTTGATTACTCTATGACAAGGAACTTCTGGCGCATATGGATTTTTGTTCATTGCATTTCCCACTGCCCTGTATGCTTTTGAGTTTAGTTTTTTAGCTATTTCTTTGTAAGTCGTTACTTTTCCTTTTGGAACTTTTCTTAGAATTTCATAACACTTTTCGTTAAATGATTGCATAATTTTGTTTATTTGCTCTTGTTTAATAAATTATCCCAAAGAAACCTTTAAATAACAAATAAATCAAAAATGATATTGAGGTGACTATGGACTTTTCGCAGGTTTTTTCAATATTGAATCAAAACATCCTTGTTGATATTGGAATTTTGATAATCCTTGCAACATTGATAGGTTACATTGCTAGGCTATTGAAACAACCTTTGATTCCTGCATACATTATCACTGGTTTGATCTTGGGTCCGATTGGATTTGGTTTAATTAAAGATCAAGAATTGATTAGATCTATTGCTGAGTTTGGTATTGCATTTTTATTATTTGTAGTTGGTTTGGAAATTAATCTTAAGAAACTGAAACATGTTGGCCCTGTAGCTAGTATTGGTGGTTTAATACAGGTTGCTGCAATTTATTTTATTGGATTTTATACTGCATCTTGGCTTGGCTTCTCTTCTTTTGAGTCTTTAATCGTTGGTTTATTTTTAGCATTTAGTAGCACTATGATTGTAATTAAGCTACTTTCTGATAAAAATGAGTTAGATACATTACATGGTAAAATTGCTATTGGTATTTTGATTGTTCAAGATATTATTGTAATTCTTGCTATGACTCTTGTTGGAAGTTTTGGACACTTTGCGTTTGGTGGTGTTGCTGTAGCCCTTGCAAAAGGATTGTTATTGTTTGTTATTGCATTCTTATCTGGCAGGTTTATTTTCCCTTGGTTATTTGGTTTTGCTGCAAAAACTAAGGAGCTTTTATTCTTGTCTTCATTGACAGTATTATTTTTGTTTGCTATTTTGGCACATATGCTTGAATTTTCAATTGCAATAGGTGCATTTTTGGGAGGAATAGCATTATCAAATCTTCCATACTATCTAGATATTATAGGAAAAGTTAATCCTTTGAAGAGTTTCTTCTCAACAATTTTCTTTATAGCAATAGGTATGCAGTTAGTTCAATTCTCATTTTCTCAAAACTGGAAAATATTGGGAATTTTATTTTTAATTATTATTTTAGTAAAACCGATTATAATCTTTTTAATTACTACTTTGTTTGGTTATGAGAAGAGGACTGCTTTCTTAACTGGCATTAGTTTAGGTCAGACAAGTGAGTTCTCTTTAATATTAGTAACTCTTCCTTTTGTTTTTGGACTTATCTCTGCTAAGTTATTTACTATTGTTATATTCTTGACTATCTTGACTATGGTTTTGACTTCTTACTCTTTGGAATTTAAGAATGGGCTTTACAGAAATTTTTCTCCAATTTTAGGCCTCTTTGATAAACTTCCACTTCACAGAAAAAGAATGGAATATATGAGTAAGAATCATGCCAAAACTGTTGTTCTAATTGGAAGACATAGAATGGGCTCTATTTTTTATGAAACTTTGAGAAAAATGAGGAGGAGCACTATTGTTGTAGATAACAACCCGGATGTAATTAAACATATGATAAATAAAGAAGAGTCTTGCATCTATGGAGACATTACTAATGTTGAAGTTTTAGATAAATTGAGGTTAAGAAAAGTGAAGGTAATCATTTCTACGGTGCCTGGTGAAAGTGATAATCTATTCTTATTGGATTACGTTAAAAAGATAAATCCGAAGGTAAGGGTTTTGCTTACTGCACAACATGTTCATGAAGCTGAAAAATTGTATGAGAAAGGTGCAGATTATGTAATTATTCCTCATATTTTGAGCGGTGAAAAAGTTTCTTTGATTATCAGAAAGGTTTTGAAAGATAAATCGTATACTGGAAAATTGAAAAATAGACATTCTAAATATTTGCATAAATTGATGAAAGAAGATTGATATGGCGCTACCCGGACTCGAACCGGGGATCCCTGCCACATGAAAGCAGTGCATTAACCACTATGCTATAGCGCCAATTATAGAATATTGACAAGAGAATTGTTTTAAAAATGTTTTGATTGGAAAGACTTATAACAATTGTTTAATTCTCGTGCGCTACTAAAATGTATGAAAAGAAAGACAGAAAAGGAAAAACAATTGGATTAATTAATGAAGCTTTGGAAAAGGGGATTCCAAATAGAAAAGAGATAGCGGAATATGCTGGAATAAGTTATACTTATCTTTGTAGTTTATCTATTAAGGGTGAAGTAGATTTAACATCTTTAAAAACATCTTGGGTTCGTGGCAGAATAGCAGAAAATAGAGACTTAGTTGATGATTTGATTCTTGAAGGTGAAAGTTTACAACATATTGGGAACAAAGTAGGAGTTACAAAACAGAGAGTTAAGCAATATATAACTCAGAATGGATTAGATGATCTATGGTGGGAGGCTAAAAAAGAAAGAAGAAGAATAAAAATAGAATCTCACCAAACTCTTGTTGATCTTGTTCTCAAACATACTTTAGAAAAAGCCAGAGAAACTGATGATGAAGAAGCCGTTTCATATTTTTTAGGTAAAGGAAATTCAGAACGAAGAAGTTGTTATGATCTTACTAAATTGATTAATTTAGTTAAGATATATAAATTTTCTAAAAAAAGAAAAAAGGGAAGTTATAAACAATTTGCAGAACTTTCGGGTATGGGATATGGTAAGCGGGGTGCTTCATGTGCACATGCAGTCTTAACAAAAATGGGATTCAAACCAATTAACAAACCCTCCAGACCTAAAGGCTCTCGATAGAATTTATTTTAAGAAATTTTTTATCTTGGTTTTTAACTCCAATAATTCTTCTTTTGAAGTTTCCATCTTTGGCCAAGTGAAGAATAATTCATCTTCTTTGTTTCTTGGGATGATATGGTAATGAATGTGTGGTATTTCTTGACCTGCCTCTGGCTTGTTATTTTGTATTACGTTGTATCCTTTGTTAAATTTTAGTAATGCTTTTGCTATCTTTTGTACTGTTTTTTGGGTTGCCAGTACTGTTTCTTCGTCCATTTCATCCATTGTTTCAAAATGTTTCTTTGGAATAACTAGTGTGTGTCCTTTTGCTACAGGTTCTATGTCTAAGAATGCTAGTGTGGATTCATCTTCGTACACTTTATTGCAAGGAATTTCTCCTTTTGCTATTTTACAAAATATACAGTCTGTCATTTTTCTTCTTTAAGTGGACCCACCGGGAATCGAACCCGGATTTCGAGACTGCCAGCCTCGTGTGATACCACTACACTACAGGCCCCTAACCTTTTATTACTCCAAGAGGTTTTAGTTTACAAATTTTCTTTCCTATTCCTATTTTGTCTGAAACTTCTGCAACATCTTCTATGTTTTTGTAAACACCTGGTGCTTCTTCGCTTATTCCTCTGCTTGATGCTGCTTTAATATAAATCTTATTTTTTTCTAATTCTTTTATTGTGTTTTCGGATGTAAATTTTTTATTTGCTTCGTGTCTTGACATTAATCTTCCTGCTCCGTGTGCAGTGCTTGAAAATGTTTCATCCATTGCTTTATCTGTTCCAGCTAATAAATATGATGCAGTTCCCATGCTACCTGGTAAAAGGATTGGTTGACCTGTCTTTTGGTACTTTTTTGGAAGTTCTTTGTGTCCAGGACCAAAACTTCTAGTTGCTCCTTTTCTATGAATATAAACTTTCTTTATCTTTCCATTTACTTTGTATTCTTCAATTTTAACTATGTTATGGGCAACATCGTAAACAAGATTTAGCTTAACTTTTGATCCAAATACTTTTTTGAATGATTCCCTTGCATGATGCGTTATTATTTGTCTATTGCACCATCCGTAATTTGCAGCAGCACTCATTGCACCCATATAATCTTTTGCCAGTTGTGAGCCAGTTGGTGCGTAAATCAAATCCTTATCTGGAAGTTTTTTTACAATCTCTGGAAATTCATCTTCCATTCTTCTTAAGTAGTCGCTACATACTTGGTGTCCTAATCCCCTTGATCCTGAATGAACCATTAATACAATTTGTTTTTCTTTTGTTATTCCAAATATCTTTGCAATTTCTTTATCATAAATTTCTTCTACGTACTGTAATTCTATGAAATGATTGCCTGCTCCCAAAGTTCCTAACTGTTTTCTCCCTCTCTTCTTTGCTTTAGGTGATACTTTTGAGAAATCTGCAGTCTTCATGTGTCCTTTTTCTTCACAAAGCTCTACGTCTTCTTTTGTTGCGTAATTATTTTCTAATGCCCAGTCTACACCAGTATTTAGCACTTTTTCGTAATCTTCATCACTCAATCTTAAATTTGACTCTTTTCCAATTCCACAGGGAATATCTTCAAATAATTGGTTAATTATTTCTTTTATTTTTAATTCAACTTCTTCTTTTGTTAGTTTAGTTGTTAATAATCTTACTCCACAATTTATGTCAAATCCCGTTACACCTGGTGAAATACATCCATTTTCTACATCAAACGCTGCTACGCCTCCCACTGGTGCTCCATACCCTTGATGTGCATCAGGCATCATTAAAGATGCTTTTTGTATTCCAGGCAAGGTTGATAGATTGACTGCTTGTTGTATTGAGTCGTCCTGTTTTATTTTGTTTAGAATTTTTTCAGAAGCGAATATCTTTACTGGAACGTTCATATCTCCCTCTTTATCTATTTGGTAAACGTTTTCTCTTACTTTCTTTATTTTCCAATCTTTCATTTTATGTATCAACCACAACTGTTGCTTCGTAGCCGCTTTTGGTCTTTTTTATTTCCATATCGCTGTATGTCACTGCCTTTATATCACTTTTTAATTCATAGTTGTTACAATTGTCTCCTTCAAGTGTTGCAGTTAGTTCAAAGTCGTTAGTTATTTTAATTTGTTTTACTTTGTGCAAGAAAAAATGTTCAGTATCTAACAAAAATAACAGCTCTTGTAAGAAATCATACAACAATTGCTCATAACTTTTTGTTTTTACTTTAATCTTTTTAGTTTTTGTTGATTTTACCTTGTTTGTTGGGCCTAATATGTTGAACATTGCTAGTGCAGAGTTACTAAAAACAGCGTCGATGTTTCTACCAAATGCTTTGAATTTTACATCTGCAGTGTGACTTATGTATTTGTATTGCATGTTTTATCTAGTTTTTTGTAAATTAAAAACTTTTTTGTTCTTGTTTTGTTAAAATAACAAGGTTTATAAAGTTTTAATTGCAAAATTTGCATGTAAATCATGGTTTGATTTAACTAATGGAGGTAAATAAACATGGCAGCCGCAAGAAGAACTACTGCACGTAGAACAACTGCAAAGAGAAGAACTACTGCACGTAAAACAGCTGGTAGAACAACTGCACGAAGAACTACTGCAAAAAGAGCTACAGCACGTAGAACAACTGCACGAAGAACTACTGCAAAAAGAGCTACAGCACGTAGAACAACTGCACGAAGAACTACTGCAAAAAGAGCTACAGCACGTAGAACAACTGCAAAGAGAGCTACAGCACGTAGAACAACTGCAAAGAGAAGAACTACTGCACGTAGAACAACTACAAGAAGGAGAAGATAATCTCTCCTTTACTTTTTTTTATCAAAACTTATTTATACCCTTGATTTCAATTTCTATTTAGAATGAAAATTGTTGTTGCTCTTGGTGGTAATGCATTAACATCAAAAAAAGGACGTGGGGATTATAAAAGTACCATTGATAGTTTGAAAAAGATTTCTATAATTTTGGCTGATTTGGTTAAGAAAAAACATAGTATTGTGATTACACATGGTTCTGGACCTCAAGCTGGTGCACTTTTGTTGCAGAATGAATTATCTAAAAAGAAGGTTCCAGTTATGCCTCTTGATGTTCTAGATGCAGAAGTTCAAGGTCAGTTAGGTTACATGATTGAACAAACTTTACTTAATACTTTGAATGAACATAGATTAAAAAGATCCGTTGTTACATTATTAACCCAAGTTTTGGTTGATAAGAAAGATCCTTCTTTTAGAAAACCTAGCAAACCAGTTGGTCCATTTTATACAAAGAAACAAGTTAGTAAAATGAAAAAGAAAGGTTTTGTTTACAAAGAAGATTCTGGAAGAGGTTATAGAAGATTTGTTGCAAGTCCATATCCTTTGGAGATTGTTGAAGCTAAAACTATTAAGAATTTAGTTAAAAAAGGAATAATTGTTATTGCTACAGGTGGTGGTGGAATACCAGTCTATAAAAAAGAGGGTATGCTTGTTGGTGTTGAAGCTGTTATAGACAAAGATTTGGCTAGCAGCGTTCTTGCTAAACAAGTAAAGGCCGATGTTCTTTTACTTGTTACTAGTATTGATAAAGTTTATTTGAATTTTAGAAAGAAAAATCAAAAAGGTTTAAATAAAGTTAAGTTGAAAGAAGCTGTAACCTATTTAGATGAAGGTCATTTCGCCGAAGGAAGTATGGCTCCAAAGATAAGATCTGCAATTGAGTTTATAAAAAATGGAGGTAAGAAAGTTATAATTACTGATCCGGGAAACATATCAAAAGCAGTTAGTGGATTAGCAGGAACAATAATTGTAAAATGAAAAAAAGAGTTATTGCTATTAAAAGAGACTTAATTTTAAAAAATAGTGGGCGCGGAAGGAATTGAACCTTCATTTCTATCGGGTAAGGATAGCGCCCTAACCATTGGACTACGCGCCGATAATCAAATGAAACAATTTGATGTCTCAAAGTATGCAATATGGTCTAATTTAGATTTATTAAGCTTTCTAAACAAGTTAATTGATTGTTGGAAATTTTGCC